>Ga0207702_10000172_pt1 | contig 77484 bp, 72 predicted proteins | sample KBSCornC62_FD_184302 | JGI IMG/M metagenome (GOLD analysis project Ga0207702, IMG submission 184302) | Corn rhizosphere microbial communities from Kellogg Biological Station, Michigan, USA - KBS Corn C6-2 (SPAdes) (version 2) | ecosystem: Host-associated > Plants > Roots > Rhizosphere > Soil ...
GCAGGTGAATGCGTGGATCCGCGATTCCGGCGCGTTCGACGGCGTGGTGGATTTCGACAAGGTGATCCGCGATCCCGCCGCGCCGCAAAAAATGCTCGCCGCCTATGACAGCGGCGACCATCTGCATACGAACAGCGCGGGCTATCGGGCGATGGCCAATGCGGTGGATCTGAGCTGGTTCGCCGACAAGCCATTGGCGGCGCAATGAACGCCGGGTCGCCACTGTCGGAACCGATCGGTTGAGGTATCACCGGTCTGCGCACCTATCTGCCAGACGACAGAGGTCGGCTACTGGAGATGCGCGCGCAGCGGCAGACGCGTCATTCGCTCAGCGAAATCATCATGTTTCTCCGTTCGCGTTACAACGATGCCGACTGCAAGGACGCGGTGAAGTATCTGCCGAAGATTCCGTCACCCTACGCACTCAGTTACTCGCAAAGACTGCCTTCGCTTCCTGCGCATCGACCCGAAGACCCGGGATATCCGTGCCGACAACCCCGGCCCCATGCCGGACGACAGCGACGGTGCGCGCTTTATCTGGTCGGAATAAAAAAGGATGGCGACAGCGAATCCGTGGATTCAGCGGCGCATCCCAGTCTCTCAACATGATGAAGGATTCGAGATGAACGCCAAACGCCTAGCGCAGCTCGTATTGGGCCTCTTTCTGAGTGCCGCCGCCTGCGGCAATAGCTTGGCTCAAAAGGCCGAAGGCCTGGCCAACACCCCGCAAATGGGCTGGAACAGCTGGAACAAATTTGCCTGCAATATCGACGAGCGCCTGATCCGTGAGACCGCCGATGCCATGGTCAAGACGGGCTTGAAGGACGCCGGCTACCAATACGTGAACATTGACGATTGCTGGCAGGGCCAGCGCGACGCCGACGGCAACATCCAGCCCGATCCCAAGCGCTTCCCATCCGGCATGAAGGCGTTGGCAGATTATGTGCATGCCAAGGGACTCAAGCTGGGCATCTACTCGGACGCCGGCGCGACCACCTGCGACGGCCGTCCCGGTAGCCGCGGCCACGAGTATCAGGATGCGCGGACCTATGCGCGCTGGGGCATCGATTACGTCAAGTACGACTGGTGCAACACCCCAGACATGAACGCCAAAGCGGCCTACGCCACGATGCGCGACGCGATCGCCCAGTCGGGCCGTCCGATGCTGTTCAGCATGTGCGAATGGGGCATGAGCAACCCGTGGGAGTGGGCCGGCCAGGTTGCCCATTCGTGGCGCACTACTCCCGATATCTATAATTGCTTCGACTGCGAATTCAGTCCCGGTCTCTCGACTGGTCTGGGCGTGCTGCGCATCCTTGACAGGCAGGCCGGCCTGCGCAAGTTCGCAGGGCCCGGCCACTGGAACGATATGGACATGCTCGAAGTGGGCAACGGCATGAGCGAGGATGAAGAGCGCGCCCAGCTGTCGATCTGGGCCATGATGGCCTCGCCCCTCATCCTGGGCAACGACCTGCGTTCCATGTCCGAGTCGACCCACCGCATCCTGACCAACCCCGGTGTGATCGCGGTGGATCAGGACAGGCTGGGTGTGGAGGCGCTGCGCGTCCTGGCCGACGGTCCGCTGGAGATCTATGCCAAGCCGCTTGACGGCGGCCAATGGGCACTGATGTTCCTGAACCGCTCCACCCAGGCTATTGATGTTCACCATGACTGGAAGGCGCAAGTCTTGACCGATGACCTGAGCAAGCGGTCGGTCGATTTCAAGCAGGCCGTCTACCGCTGGTCCGACCTGTGGACCAAGAACACGGGCGACACCAGCACCACACTGCAAGCGCGGCTTGCGCCGCACAGCGTGCTGATGCTGCTCCTGACCGGTCCTGCGAAGCCATAGGGCGGGTGAGGATGGAAGCGCGACGCTTGTGGCCGGTCGGTCCGGCAGGGCGCAAACCTTCCAATGGATCGAAACACCGGCGGGCGAACTGGTGCTGATGTCATTGGCCAGCCTCGACGACCGGCCGCTGAAAGACCGGGAGAGCGGCCGCCCCGCGGACTTCGCGTTCGCGCTGTACACGCTGAGACGGCCGCAGGCCGTCAGTGCTTGGCGGCCGCGTTGCGCTTGTGCGAGGTGGCGGCAGACCTGGGCCGCATCCTTCGTGAAGCGGGCGGCACGCCCCCTCGACCGATACCCTGACTCCCAATGATTGGCTCCGCAGACAAAACAATGGACAAAGACCCTGACAGCCTGAGCCGCCCTTCCGCCATCTCTGCCGCCCGGCTCATGAGACGGGCGATTCTTAGCCGTCCGATTCTTTTCCTGGTGGCCATCGTCCTCTCCGCGTCTCAGGCCCTTCCGGCGGAACCAGCGGCACCGGCGACTCCTGCCCACAATCCCATTATCTGGGCCGATGTGCCGGACATGTCCATGATTCGCGTTGGCGACACCTATTACATGAGCAGCACCACGATGCACCTGAGTCCGGGAGTGCCGATCATGAAATCGAAGGACCTGGTGAATTGGGATCTGGTCGGCTACGCCTACGACCGGCTGGTCGACAACGAGGCCATGAATCTGCAAAACGGACAAAACGCCTACGGCAAGGGTTCCTGGGCCAGCAGCCTGCGTTTCCACAACGGCGTGTTCTATGCCACGACTTTCTCCGCCACCACCGGACGCACCCACATCTACAGCACGCGCGATCCGGCGCGCGGCCCGTGGAAAGCGACGAGTTTCGCACCCGCGCTGGGTGACCACAGCCTGTTTTTCGACGACGACGGTCGCGTTTACATGGTTCACGGGAGCGGTCGCATCATGCTCACCGAGATGCAACCCGATCTTTCCGGAATCAAGCCCGGCGGCGTGAACAAGGTCATCGTCGAAAACGTCAACGCGCTCTTCGGCACCGACCAGGGCGGGCTCAAGGGCGAGGGCTCGCAGCTTTTCAAGATCAAGGGCCGCTACTACCTCTTCAACATCGCCTCGCCCGGGAGCCGCTGGGCGCGCACCGTCATCATCAGCCGCGCCGACGCAATCGACGGTCCCTACGAGAGTCGCATCGCGCTCGATGATCGGGGTATCGCCCAGGGCGGCCTCATCGACACCCCGCAAGGCAAATGGTATGCCTATCTTTTCAAGGACAACGGCGCCGTCGGTCGCATTCCCTACCTCGTGCCCGTGACTTGGAAGGACGGCTGGCCTGTGCTCGGCGAAAACGGCAAGGTGCCCATGACGCTCGACATCCCCGCCGGCGGACAGGGGGTCTCCGGCGTCTCTGGCATCGTCGCCTCCGACGAATTCAACCGCCGGCCCGGCGATCCCAAGCTGCCGTTGGCATGGCAATGGAACCACAATCCCGATAACGCGCACTGGGACATCCTGCAGAAGCCTGGACGTCTGCGCATTACGACGGGCCGTGTCGATCAAGACGTGCTTGGCGCGCGCAACACGCTTACCCAGCGGACCTTCGGTCCCACCAGTTCGGCATCGACGCGCCTCAAGGTGGACAAGATGAAGAACGGCGACGTGGCCGGACTCATCGCGCTCCAGAAAAAATACGGCTACGTCGGTGTCGAGATGGATCATGGTCAGAAGTCCATCGTGATGGTCAACGCGCATGGCGATTCGCCCAAAGAGATCGCGGCGGTTCCGTTGATGCAGAAGGTGGTCTACTTCAGGATCGATTGCGATTTCCGCAAGCAGACGGACAAGGCCAATTTCTACTACAGCCTCGACGGGAAGACATGGAAACCAATCGGCAATACGCTGCAGATGGTCTACACCGTGCCGCAATTCATGGGCTACCGCTTCGGTCTGTTCAACTATGCAACGGAAAAGCCGGGCGGTTATGTTGATTTTGATTATTATCGGATCGGGCCAGGCGGCGGCTCTTCCGGACCTTCGTCGGCGCGCTCCGCCGTCGCCCCCGTAACGCGTGCCACCCTACCCCCGCTCGCCCCGCGGGCCCGGATCACCAGCGGCCAGCTCGCCCCGAAGAGCGTCATGGCGGCACGCGCCTTTCCGGCCAGACCACTCAAGCCGCGCATAGTGGTGCTGACTGATATTTCGCCCAACGATGTGGAGCCCGATGACACCGAATCCATGATCCGGCTTCTGGTGCATGCCGACCAGTTCGAAATCGAGGCCCTCGTGGCCACCACTGGGTGGAGCAATAGCGGCGGCCTGGAGCGTCCCGATATCATCCACGAGTTGATCAACGCCTATGAAAAGGATCTACCCAACCTGCTGAAACGTTCCGCGCAGCAGGGTTTTTTGCTCGACGAGTCGCGCCAGCACATCGGTTACTGGCCCAGCCCCCGTTACTTGCGCGAGCGCACGATGCTCGGCTCGAAAACGCTTGGCCGGGCATTCATCGGTGAGGCTAATCGTTCGCCCGGTAGCGATTTCATCGTCCGACTGGCCGACGAGAAGGATGACCGCCCGCTCTGGGTCGCCGTCTGGGGCAGCGGCAACACGCTGGCCCAGGCCATCTGGCAGGTCCAGCAGACGCGCAGCCCGGCGGAATTGAAGGCGTTTCTGCACAAGCTCCGCGTCTATACCATATCCGATCAGGACGCCGCCCAGAAAATCGGCAACACCGTCCATTATCCCGAAAGCTCGCATCAATGGATGCGCCGCGAATTTGCCGATGATCTCCTGTTCCTGTGGGACGAGTGCGCGTGGAAATTCCAAAACCACGCCGGCATACTCCACTGGCCCGAGTATGAGGCCTTGATTCAAAACCACAGCAACCTCGGCAGCCTTTATCCGAAATACAAATGGGGCGTGGAGGGCGATACGCCTTCGTTCCTCTATCTCATGCCCGTCGGGCTCAGCGACCCCGAGATCCCCGGTCAGGGCGGCTGGGGCGGATTTTTCGAACGCGGGCAGGGCCCGGACAACGCCACCGTGGCCTGGGTGAACCAACAGGGCTCGGCCAACGCGACGTGCACGAAGTATCAAAAGCAGTTCTATCCCGCGACTTTTAATGATTTCGCCGCCCGCATGGCATGGGCCCAGGACGGCAAGGGCAATCGCAACCCGATCGTCGCCATCAAGGACGACCGGAGCCTCGCCATTCTGACCAACACCTCCGCCGCGGGCACGACCGTCACGCTCAGCGCCTCAAAGTCCACCGATCCCGACGGCGACAAACTTTCCTTCAAGTGGTGGATTCTGCCCGAGGCCGGCACCTACCGATCGAAGATCACGCTCGCCAATGCCGGCACGAACACCGCCACGTTGATCATCCCGTCAGATGCCGCCGGCAAAAGTTTCGACGTGATCTGCGAGGTCACGGATGACGGCACCCCCAGTCTGACGAGCTATCGCCGGATTATTTTTCGACCGCCCGCGCGTTAAGGAAACTCTGATTTTGCCCTGCGGTCGAATCCTGACCTGAAGATGGATCGTACGCGATGACGCCCAAGCAGATGAGCCTGGCGATGCAGCACGACGCCGGTTTCGAGCGGCACCGCAAGCCGACACGGCGCGACGCGTTCCTGGCGGAGATGGATCAGGTGGTGCCGTGGGCGGAGCTTTGCGCGGTCATCGCACCCCACTATCCGAAGGCTCCGGAGCCCGGTGCTGGCGGTCGTCGCCCGATTGGGCTGGAGCGGATGCTGCGCATCCACTTCCTGCAGCAGTGGTATGCGCTCTCCGATCCGGCGATCGAGGAAGCACTGTACGACTCGGCCGCGATGCGCCGGTTCGTGGGCATCGATCCCGGCCAGGAAGGTGCGCCGGACGAGACGACGGTGTGCAAGTTCCGGCATCTGCTGGAGAGGCACGGTTTGGCCGATCGGTTGTTCGCCGTGGTGAGCGAGCATCTCAAGCGTCACGGCATGAAGCTGTCGCAAGGCACCATCGTGGACGCCACGACCATCGCGGCGCCGCCCTCGACGAAGAACAAGGGCAAGGCGCGCGATGCCGAGATGCACCAGACGAAGAAGGGCCAGCAATGGCACTTCGGGATGAAGGCGCACATCGGCGTGGACGAGCGTACGGGCCTGGTGCAGGCGGTGACGAGCACGGCAGCGAACGTGGCGGACGTGACCGAAGTAGCGAACCTGCTTCACGGCAAGGAGCGGCACGTCTACGGGGATGCCGGTTACACGGGCGCGCACAAGCGCGTACCGAAGCGGGGCCGGAAATTCTGGATCGCCGCCAGGCGCAGCGTGGTGAAAGCGATCGAGGATCGCGAACTGCGCGCGATCACCGAGCAACTGGAGCATGCCAAGGCCTCGATCCATGCCGCGGTGGAACACCCGTCCCGGGTGCTCAAGGGGCAGTTCGGCTACGCGAAGGTGTGCGTTAAACCATAAATTGACCGCGGAGTTTAACCATAAATTGGCCACGGCAGCGTCAGACGAAGCCTGGCTTCGATCGAAGCCTAGTTTTCTTTGGCGAGCGAGCTTGTGCTGGCAACGGCGTCTGGATCGCGAGACTGCCAGCCACCACCGAGTGCTTTGAAGACAGCAACTGCTGCACGCGCGGACTGGGTGCGAGCCTGCACTCGTGCGTCAGAAACCTGAAGCAGCGTCGCATCGGCGTGCAGCACATCGATCAGGCTCGCCGTGCCGTGTTGGTATGCAATCGATGAGGATTCACGGGCCTTGGCCAGCGACGCTTCACCTTGAGTCAGCGTGGCAGCCTGCTCTTCACGGTTGACCAGACCCGAGAACGCATCTTCGACGTCTTCGGTGGCCCGCAAAACCGCGAGGCGATAAGCGGCCAAGGCTTCCGCGTCACGTCCCTTGGCCTGTTTGATCTGCGCATTGATGCGGCCAAAGTCGAACAGTCGCCAACGCAGCCCCAGCACGCCTGTCGCCTGGTTTGCCCCACTGGTAAACAGGTTGCCGCTCGATACGGTGGTGGCGCTGCCCAACAGGCCACTGAACGAAAATTTCGGGTAATACTCGGAGATGGCCTCGCCGATCCTCGCATTGGCTGCAGCCAGATGCCGCTCGGCAACGATGAGGTCCGGCCGGCGCTGCAGCAGATCCGCGGGCGACCCCAGAGAAGCGATCCTCGGGGTAGCGGGTATGGGGGCGGCCGCCATGAGTTCGGCGCGGTGCGCGCCCGCTGGAGAACCCAGCATCACATCCAATGCATTCATGGCGCGGTCGAGCCCGGTCTGCAGGGCGGGTACCGCGGCCTTGACCTGGTCGAGCTCGCCCTGCGTCTGCTGTACCTCGTAGTCGGCAGCGAGGCCATGGCTGTAGAGCAACCGGACTTTCGCCAACAGCTCTTCGTCGACCTTGACCTGCTGCCGGGCAACCTCGAGGCGCGACTGCAGGCCGCGAATGGCGATATAGAGGTCGGCCGTCTGGGCGGCGACTTCCAACCGCGTGGCGGCAACACCCGCTTCCGACGCCTGATAGTCCGCAAGCGCAGCTTCGCGTCCTCGCCGCAACCCGCCGAACACGTCGATTTCCCAACCGGCCCCGAGGTCCGCTTCATAGGCGTTCCCCCAGCGGTCATAGTTCGGCGTGCCGCTGAGCAGCTTCCCGAGAGAGGTTTCCACCGATTGGCGTGCCCGTGCGGCCGACGCACTGATATTGCCCGAGGGAAGCAATGCCGCATCCGCACCGCCAAGTGCTGCACGCGCTTGCGTGACGCGCGCCGCTGCCTGTGCGAGATCCAGGTTCTGCGCCAGTGCAAGCGAGACGAAATGCGTCAGCAACGGATCGTCGAAGCCCTCCCACCAACTCGTGATGCCGGCCGGTGCCCCAGCGTGCGCCCGGTCGGCTGGCTGCCCGACGTAGTGATCAGGGAGCGCAACCTGAGGGCGACGATAGTCCGGACCGACCGCACAACCGGCTAGGACGCTGGCACTCAGGAATAGTGCAAGGGAGCGATGGGAGAGCATGGGCTTCTCGGGTAGAGATTGAATGGTGACCATAATCCCATATGGTCACACGTTGTCAATATCTCCATGCCGAGGTATGGTCATGAAATGAAAAAGATCTCTCCTGCCGCCCCGCCATCGCGAGGGCCGTCGGACCACGATGTCCGTGCCCAGATCGTCGAAGCGGCCACCGAGCACTTCAGCCACTACGGCTATGAGAAGACCACCGTCTCGGACCTGGCCAAGGCCATCGGCATTTCCAAGGCCTACATCTACAAGTTCTTTGATTCCAAGCAGGCGATCGGTGAAGTCATCTGTGCCAATCGCCTGAGCACGATGATGCAGGCAGTGAACGAAGCCATATCCGAAGCCCCTACCGCTTCCGAGCGGCTTCGCAGGTTGTTTGCCGCACTAGTCGAGGGCGGCACCACCCTGTTCTTCCACGAGCGTAAGCTCTACGACATCGCGGCGGCGGGAGCTGGCGGGCCGTGGCCATCGGTGCGTACCTATGAGGATCAGATCAGAAAGCTGGTCGCCCAGATCATCCTCGATGGTCGTGAATCGGGCGAATTCGAGCGCAAGACCCCCTTGGACGAGATCACCAACGCCATCTATCTGGTGATGCGTCCGTATGTCGATCCACGGCTGCTGCAGTACAACTTGGACTTCGCCGTCGAGGCCGCAGGCCAGCTTTCGAGCCTGATCCTGCGGAGCCTGGCGCCCTAGCATATCAACGATGACTAGTGACTATTGACTTCAATAGTCACTAGTACGAGGATGCGGTCCTCCCCACCTGGGAACGGACCCTATGCGTCGTCGTCAACTTGCTTCATTTGTCGTCTGCCTGCTGCCTCTTGTGTTGACGGCGTGCGGCGGTAGACCCGCTCCAGATCCGCGCACCGAAACACCCTTGGTCGGCGTCGCGCCGGCGGTGCCAGCGTCTGCAGAGCCTCTGTCGTTCACCGGTGTCGTGTCTGCCCGCGTGCAGAGCGACCTGGGCTTTCGAGTCCCGGGAAAAGTGTTGCAGCGGCTGGTTGACGCGGGACAGTCGGTCACGCGGGGCCAGGTGCTGATGCGTATTGATCCGACCGACCTGCGTCTGGATGCGTCCGCGCAGAGCGAATCGGTCGCCGCGGCCCGCGCCCGGGCGAAGCGTGCGATCGACGATGAGGCCCGCTACCGGGGCCTGGTGGCCGCTGGTGCGATTTCGGCATCGGCCTACGGCCAGATCAAGGCGGCCGCCGACTCCGCCCGGGCCGAGCTCGCGGCTGCCGAAGCGCAGGCGGGTGTCGCGAAGAATTCGGCCGGCTACTCGGAGTTGCGGGCGGACGCCGACGGCATCGTGGTGGACACGTTGGCAGAGCCGGGCCAGGTCGTCAGCGCAGGACAGGTCGTGGTACGCCTCGCCCATGCCGGCCCACGGGAGGCGACCGTCGATCTTCCCGAGACGCTGCGACCGGCCATCGGCTCCAAGGCCGAGGCAACGCTTTATGGCCAGGACCAAATGCCGGTAGCAGCAAGCCTGCGGCAACTCTCGGGTGCAGCAGACCCCCTGACACGCACCTATGAGGCGAAATACGTGTTGGAGGGAGCGCTTGCCAGTGCTCCTCTTGGCGCAACGGTGACCGTTCGGATTCATGTCAAGCAGGAGGGCGCGCGTCACGGTATTCAGGTTCCGATCGGCGCTGTTTTCGATCAAGGAAAGGGTCCTGGCGTCTGGGTGGTAACCGGCAACCCGGCACACGTTACGTGGCGCTCGGTCCACGTGCTCGGCTTGACGGATGCCGCAGCGCTCCTCGCCCCCGCCCAGGAAGGCTTGGCTACTGGGGATCAGGTCGTGGCTCTCGGCGCCCAATTGCTGCACGACGGCGAGAAGATCCGCCCCGTATCCCTCGCCACGCAAACGGCAGCGGTTGTCCAGCGCGGGGGTCTGCTGAAATGAGTGGATTCAATCTCTCGGCGCTCGCCGTCCGCGAGCGCTCGGTCACGCTTTTCCTGATCCTCCTGATCTCCGTGGCGGGTCTCATCGCCTTTCTCAAGCTGGGGCGTGCAGAAGACCCGCCATTCACGATCAAGCAGATGACCGTCGTTACCGCATGGCCGGGGGCGACGGCCCAGGAGATGCAGGATCAGGTCGCCGAGCCCCTGGAAAAGCGCATGCAGGAGCTGCGCTGGTACGACCACACGGAGACGTTCACCCGTCCTGGCCTGGCTTTCACCGTAGTGGAGCTGCGCGACAACACGCCGCCGTCGCAAGTGCAGGAGCAGTTCTACCAGGCACGCAAGAAAATCCATGACGAATTGCCAGACTTGCCGGCGGGCGTCATCGGTCCGATGGTGAACGACGAATATTCGGACGTGACCTTCGCGCTGTTCGCCTTGAAGGCCCGGGGCGAACCGCAACGGGTACTGGTGCGCGAAGCGGAGACCCTGCGCCAGCGCCTGCTTCATGTCGCGGGTGTGGAGAAGGTCAACCTCATCGGCGAGCGCCCCGAACGCATCTTTGTGTCCTTCTCCCATGATCGCCTGGCAACGCTGGGCGTCTCGCCACAGGACATCTTTGCGGCCCTCAACAGCCAGAATCTCCTCACACCGGCTGGCTCCATCGACACCCAAGGTCCGCAAGTCTTCATCCGCCTGGACGGTGCTTTCGACAAGCTGCAGCAGATCCGAGACACCCCGATCGTCGCCCACGGGCGGACGCTCAAGCTGTCGGATGTCGCCCAGGTAAAGCGGGGTTACGAAGACCCCGCGACGTTCCTGGTCCGCAACGACGGCGAACCGACGCTGCTGCTGGGCATCGTGATGCGCGACGGTTGGAACGGACTGACCCTGGGCAAGGCACTGGATCAGGAGGTCGCCAAGATCAATGCCGGTTTGCCGCTGGGCGTGAGCCTGACGAAGGTGACCGACCAGTCGGTCAACATCAGGTCGGCCACCAACGAATTCATGATCAAGTTCTTCGTCGCCCTGCTGGTGGTGATGGTCGTGTGCTTCGTGAGCATGGGCTGGCGTGTCGGCGTCGTGGTTGCAGCGGCCGTCCCGCTGACATTGGCGGGCGTGTTCGTCGTCATGGCCGCCGCGGGGGACAACTTCGACCGGATCACCCTCGGATCGCTGATCCTCGCCCTGGGGCTGCTCGTCGACGACGCCATCATCGCCATCGAGATGATGGTCGTGAAAATGGAGGAAGGCTACAGCCGGGTCCAGGCCTCCGCTTATGCGTGGAGCCACACGGCCGCACCCATGCTGGCCGGCACCCTCGTCACGGTCGTCGGCTTTCTTCCCAACGGCTTTGCCCGGTCCACCGCGGGCGAATACACCCACAACATGTTCTGGATCGTGGGTATCGCGCTGATCACGTCATGGATCGTCGCGGTGGTCTTCACGCCATATCTCGGTGTGAAGTTGCTGCCGGACATACCGAAGATCGAAGGTGGCGAGAAGACCATCTACGACACGCCGAACTACAACCGCTTCCGCCGCGTTCTGGGCCGGGTCATCGCCCGCAAATGGTGGGTGGCCGGAGCGGTCGCCGGCATATTTGCGCTGGCCGTCATCGGCATGGGGTTGGTCAAGAAGCAGTTTTTCCCGACGTCGGATCGGCCGGAAGTGCTTGTCGAGGTGCAGATGCCGTATGGCACCTCGATAGAGCAGACCAGCGCCGCAACGGCCAAGATCGAAGCCTGGCTGGCGAAGCAAAAGGCGGCAAAGGTCGTCACGTCCTACATCGGCCAAGGCGCTCCACGCTTCTTCCTGGCGATGGCGCCTGAATTGCCAGACCCGTCGTTCGCCAAAATCGTGGTGCTCACAGGCGATGAGAAGGAACGGGATGCCCTCGAGGACAGACTGCGCCAGGCGGTGGCCGATGGGCTGGCGCCCGAGGCGCGCGTGCGCGTCACCCAGATCGTGTTCGGCCCTCCCTCGCCGTTTCCCGTGGCCTTCCGCGTCATGGGCCCGGACGCAGAAAAACTTCGCGCGATCGCCGCACAGGTGAAGGCGGTCATGCGCGCCAGCCCGATGATGCGTACCGTCAATACCGACTGGGGTCCGCGCGTTCCCACCTTGCACATCACCCTGAATCAGGATCGGCTGCAGGCTGTCGGGCTGAGTTCGAGTGCCGTTGCCCAGCAACTCCAGTTCCTGCTGACCGGCGTCCCGATCACTGCCGTTCGCGAGGACATTCGCTCGGTGCAGGTGGTGGCGCGCGCGGCTGGCGACATCCGTCTGGATCCGGCGAAGATCAACGGCTTCACGCTGGTGGGATCGGCCGGGCAGCGTGTTCCGCTCTCGCAGGTCGGAACCGTGAAGGTCCAGATGGAGGACCCCATCCTTCGCCGGCGAGACCGTACGCCCACCATCACCATGCGTGGCGACATCGCGACCGGACTGCAGCCGCCTGACGTATCGACGGCGATACTGAAGCAACTGAAGCCGATCATCGCCAAGTTGCCGGACGGCTACCGGATCGAAGAAGCCGGCTCCATCGAGCAGTCGCGCAAGGCAAGCGGAGCCATCGTGCCGCTCCTGCCCATCATGATCGCGGCGACGCTCCTCATCATCATTCTGCAGGTGCGCTCGATCGCGACCATGGTCATGGTGTTTGCGACCAGTCCGCTCGGACTGATCGGCGTGGTTCCCACCCTGCTGTTGTTCAACCAGCCATTCGGCATCAACGCGCTGGTGGGCCTGATCGCGCTCTCGGGCATCGTGATGCGCAACACCCTGATCCTCGTTGGGCAAATCAAGGACAACTCGGAAGCCGGACTGGCGCCTTTCGACGCTGTGATCGAGGCCACCGTGCAGCGTGCGCGGCCGGTGATCCTGACCGCGTTGGCGGCGATCTTCGCCTTCATTCCCCTGACCCATTCCGTATTTTGGGGAACCCTGGCCTACACACTGATCGGTGGAACCTTTGCAGGAACGATCCTGACCCTGGTGTTTCTGCCGGCCATGTATTCCATCTGGTTCAAGATCCGGCCGGCCCCTGCGCAAGGCTCAGCCCCCTTCCATCCGCAACACGGAGCCCATCACCATGAATGACGTCATCATCATCGGCGGCAGCTTTGCCGGTCTCGCCGCTGCGCTGCAGCTCGGCCGTGCCGGCCGCCAGGTCACCGTTCTGGATACCGGTCTGCCGCGCAATCGCTTCGCCGGCCACTCACACGGTCTGCTCGGCCACGATCACAAGCCACCGCTGGACATCCTGACCGAGGCGCGGCAGCAGCTGGCGCGCTATCCCACGATCAGGCTGGTCAGTGCCCGGGCCGACAGCGTCTCCGGCGCCATCGACGATTTCTCGGTCCTCACCGGCGACGGCAAATGCCTTAAGGCGCGCCGCCTGATCCTGAGCTATGGCATCGCCGACCAGATGCCCGATGTTCCGGGCTTTGCCGAAGGCTGGGGCACGTCCATCGTGCCCTGCCCTTATTGCGACGGATTCGAAGTCGCCGGCCAGCATTGGGGCCTCGTCTGGTCCGGCCCGCAGTCGCACAACCAGGTCAGGCTGTTCCACGATTGGACCGACAGGTTGACGGTCTTGGCCGATGGTCACGACATTCCTTCCGATATCCGGGCCGACCTGGAGCGTCGCAACACGCCTGTCGTCGAGGGCCGGATCACCCAGGTCGCCCGTCACGGGGAGCATGGCGCCACCGTCAAGCTCGATGCCGGCCCCGATGTCGTGGTCGACATCCTGTTCGCGCATCCGCGCAACAAGCCGTCCACAAACCTGCATGAAGCACTGGGTCTCACCACGATCGACACGCCCCTCGGCATCGTCCTCAAGGTCGACGAGCGCCGCGAAACCAGCATGCCCGGCATCTACGCCGCCGGCGACCTCACCAACCTCCTCATGCCCTCGGTCACCACGGCGTCATGGCAAGGCGCGATGGCGGGGATCTTTGCCCAGCAGTCGATGCTGGTTTGAGAGCACAGAGGCCCTTCTCGATTGCCGCGGACTATCAATTTGGAGTTGAGGAAGAGAACGATGTCGAAAGAACCAATGAACAGCTTCGCCGGAAAATGGGCTCTGATCACCGGGGCGTCGAGTGGCCTCGGCCTTGAATTCGCAGATTTACTGGCTGCGCAGAAAGTCAATCTCGTATTGGCGGCCCGACGGCAGGAGCCGATGGAAAGGCTTGCCTCCGATCTCCGCCGCAAATACGGGGTGGATGTGCTGGTCGAGGCGATTGATCTAGCCTCGCCGGGCGCGGCCAGTCGCTTGAAATGCAGTCTCGACGCGAAGTCGGTGACCGTCGACATCTTGCTGAACAATGCCGGATACGGCTTGCACGGCGACTTGTTGGAAACGCCGATCGAGCGCACCGCGAACATGATCCAGCTCAACATCACGACGCTCACAGAGCTGACCTATCTCTTCGGCCTCGATATGGCCAAGCGGCGATCCGGACACATACTTCTCGTCGCTAGCCTCATGGCCTTCCAGGCCGTTCCCAGCTACGCGGCCTATGCGGCGACCAAGGCATATGTACTCGCCCTTGGCGAGGCCGTGCACGACGAACTCCGCCCGCATGGCGTGGTTGTCACCACTCTCTGCCCGGGGCACACCGCGACAGGCTTCGATGCGGCAGCCGGCGCAACCACGTCGGCCATGTTGCGCCTCCTCACGATGAAGCCTCGCCCGGTCGCCGCGAGCGGCATTCGGGCGTTGTTGCAAGGAAAGACGATGGTGGTCGCGGGTTTGGCGAACAAGATGGTGGTCTTTTCAAATCGTCTGACGCCGCGATCAATGCAAAGGGCCACGTTGAAACGAATAGTGGACGCTTAACTCCTGGAGCGCTGGCGTGTGGAGCTCGTGATCGCCTCACCTTCGGGTTGGATCGGCCTACGATCAGACGCCAGTGAGTAGCAAGGCCCGCGATGTTCGGGTACCAGACACCAATCGACGTTGGGTCTCTGCGGGCGCCACATGGAAGGCATCGTCCTCGCTCGAGTACAGCGCTGGCTATACGCACCTCTTTCTGGACAGCCCGAGGCTTGCACTGACCTCGGTTGACCTGCCCCCATAGAACCCTCCCTCGCGACGCGCGCGAGCCGCAAGGTGCCGATGCGCACCAAGTCGCTACGCGGCGAGCATGACCTTCAGCTATCGAGAAGTTGCTTTCGGCGTCTTGTGCGGACTGGCAACATGCTGAACCGATGAAGTGAGTCTCTGCACACTGGCTTGCAAGGATTGCGCGCCGGGGGGGGACTGGACCGCGGCGGTTCACTCAGGCCGTGACTGCTTTCAGGCCCGCCGTGCCGCATCGAACCTCGGCGCGCCTAGGCCTCCGCGCTGGCTAGTGAAGTTTGCGCGGGCGCGCAAAGTCCATTTGTTTGCGCACAAACGCGCAATCTTTGGCCGTGGCTAGCGAAGATTGCGCAAACGCGCAAACTCTCTTCGTCTGCACAACACAGCAAACTGGCCGGAAAGCTTGGTGGGCCCACCAGGATTCGAACCTGGAACCAAGGGATTATGAGTCCCCTGCTCTAACCGTTGAGCTATAGGCCCGCGCAGGGGCGGCAGTTTACCGGAGGCGCACGGGACGCGGGGCGGCTGGTGCGCGCCGTGCTGCGCCGCGGCCGCTCGGAACGCCGCTTGCTGGTGCGGTGATGCTTGCCGAAACGAACGCTCAGCCGGGCCGGCGCACCACGCGCAGCGTGCCGCTGCCGCCGCCGCCGCAGTAGAAGAGGTCGCCGCCGTCGGACTCCAGGCCCGACACGATCATCCCGGGCGGCATGGCCACGCTCTCCAGCACTTCGCCGGTGTCGGCATCGACGTGGCGCAGCTCGCTGGCCTCGTCCTCCCAGGTACCGTGCCACAGCTCGCGCTCGACCCAGGTGACGCCGGTGACGTAGCGGCTGGATTCGATCGTGCGCAGGATCGCGCCGGTCTGCGGATCGACCTGGTGGATCCGGCGCTGGCGGTACTGGCCCACCCACAGCGCGCCTTCAGCCCACGCCAGCCCCGCGTTGCCGCCGCCGTCGGGGGCCGGGATGCTGCCGAGCACGCGGCCGGTCCCGGGGTCGATGCGCAGGATGCGCTCCCCGGCGATCTGGTACAGGTGGCGGCCGTCGAACGCGGTGCCGGCCTGGGCGGCCACCTCGAGCGTGCGTCGCGTGGTGCCGCTGACCGGGTCCAGCGCGTGCAGGCGGTCGCCGGTGGCAAGCCAGACATCGTGGCCGTCCCAGCTCACCCCGCCCACCTTGTCGACGCCCGCGAAGGGGCCGTACTCGCGGACGATGTCGGCGTTCGATCGTTTCATGCGCGCATCCTAGCCGCCCGGCAGCGGGGCGGGGAGTAACAGCACCGTCGCGTATCCCGGCATCGGCGGCGTGCTCCAGCGGCGCGCCCGGCCGCGTCCCAGCGGCTGCACCTTGTCCGCCGCCGCCAGCGCGTCGAGCGCGCGCTGCACGCTGCGCTGGCTGGTGGCTAGCGCCAGCGCCAGCGCCGAGCTGGACCAGGCCTCGCCGTCAGCGAGCAGGGCCAGCACCGCCGCATGCGCTTCTTCCACCGGCCGCGCCAGCACCACCACCTCGGGCGCATGGCGCGGCAACAGCGTGAATCCGTGTTTCGTCGCGCGGACCTCGGCCACCGCGCGCAGCAGGGTGCGCAGCCGTCCGATCTCGACGCGCAGCCGCGCGCGGTGCGTTTCGTCGGCGTAGCGGGTGCGGAAGGCGTGCCGGATCAGCGCAGCGCGCGGCACGTCCTGCGGCCACGCCTCGCCCAACGCGCGCGCCAGCGCGAACAGCACCGGCCGCGTGGCGAGCGGCACCGTCGCACCGCCCGCATGCACGGCATGGCGGCAGGCGTCGACCACCAGCGCGGCGGAGGCCAGCAGAGCTTCCACCTCGTGCAGCCGCAGCACCTGTTCGGCACCTTGCCCGACCCGCCGCGCCGCCGGCGCGGCCAGGATGCGCACCGCGCTCTCGACTTCCGCGATCAGCGCCGGGATGCCGCTGTATCGCGCGGCTTCCCCGGCGCGAGCGAGTGCGGCCCCCGCCGCCTGCGCCTGCACGCGCCGCATGGCGATGCCCGCCTGCAGCAGTTCGTGGATGGCCCGCAGCGGCGTCGGGCTGCGCGCGGGATCGAGCCGGGCGAGCGCACGGGCAGCCTCGTCGATCCGCCCGAGCAGGAGCAGGCGGCGGACGCCCAGGTAGCGTGCATGCGCGGCGTTGGCGCCATCGCCATGCGCCTCGAGCGCGGCCTGCGCCGCCTCCAGCGCGCGGGCCGGCCAGCCCAGTTCGCGTGAGGCCAGCGCCACCTCGGCCTCGGCCACCACGCAGCGGGCCCGGGCCACGGCCTCCTTCGGGCCGAATGCGCGTGCGGCGCGGCGCAACAGCTCCCTGGCGCGGACGAATTCGCCGAGCTGCGCCATCGCGATGCCGCGCAAGGCCAGCGCCGGCGCGTCGTCGCGCAGGGCGACCCGGCCCAGCGCGCCCAGCGGATCGCCCGCCGCCAGTGCGCGGGCCGCGGCGGCGATCAGCGAGTCCATCGGAACGGGCAGGCCCCGCCGTGCCTTTCGAATCCCGCCACGCTTGTCACTCCCACCTCTCGATGGCCCGGCCGCAGTCTAGCCCACGAGTACCAGGCCAGCGCCGGAGCAACCGGCCCGGCACAACACCAACGTGAGGAGTGACGACATGAAGAAGATCGCGGTGTGGGGTTTCAGCTGGGTGCCGCCTTTCGCCCAGGGTCTGGTGCGCGACCTGCGCGTGCGCTGGGCGTTCGAAGAGGCGGGGCTTGCCTACGAAAGCCGCTGGATCGACCCTGCGGAGCGCAACTCCGAGGCCTACCGGCGCAAGCATCCCTTCGGCCTGGTGCCCGCCGTCGAGGCCGATGGCACGATCCTGATCGAATCGGGCGCGGTCCTCTACGCCGTCGCCGAGCAGTGCGAGGCACTGATGCCTGCCGACCGGCGCATCGAGACGCTGTCATGGATGTTCACCGCGCTCAATACCGTCGAGCCGCCGCTCTGGAACCTGTTCGTGCTCGACCAGCTGCACCGTGACGAAGCATGGTCGGCCTTGCGGCGCTCCGGGGCGGTCGAGGAAGCCAGGGCCCGGCTGAGCGCGCTTTCCGGATGGCTCGACGGCCGCGAATACCTGCTGGGCCGCTTCACGGCGGCCGACATCCTGATGGCGACCGTGCTGCGGTTCGTGCGGCATACCGAGCTGGTGGCGGAACTCCCGCCGCTCGATGCCTACCTCAAGCGCTGCGAGGCGCGGCCGGCCTTCCAGGCGGCCCTGCGCAACCAGACGGCCGGCTACCTGCGCCATGCGCCGGCCGCGGCCTGAATCGCGAAAGGCGGCGATGCCACGGCGGCGCCGTGCGATCGAGGCTGCTGACAAGACGCTGTCAGCAGATCGGCATAGTCTTGGTCTCCCCATCCCTAGGAGATCCGCACATGAATACCGAAGCCGTGGCGAAGCGACTGGTCGAGCTGTGCCGCAAGGGCGAGTACGAACAGGCGCAGCGGGAGCTGTATGCGCAGGATGCGGTGAGCATCGAGATGCCGGGCCTGCCGGAGGGTGCGCTGGGCGACGCGAATGGGCTGGAGGCGATCTACGAGAAGGGCCGCCAGTTCGCCTCAATGGTGGAGGCGGTGCATGCGAACAGCGTCAGCGACCCGGTGGTGGCCGGCAACTGGTTCAGCGCGACCATGACGATGGACGTCACGTTCAAGGGCCGCGGCCGCACGCAGATGGCGGAGCTGTGCGTGTACCACGTGCACGACGGCAAGGTGGTCAGCGAGCAGTTCTTCTACGACATGGGCTGAGCGCGGCGGAAACGACGACGGCCGCTTGCGCGGCCGTCGTCGTTTGTCTGCTGGTCGCGCGAACTCAATCCACGTCGAGGAAGGAGCGCAGCTGCTCGGAGCGGCTCGGGTGGCGCAGCTTGCGCAGCGCCTTGGCCTCGATCTGGCGGATGCGCTCGCGGGTGACGTCGAACTGCTTGCCGACCTCTTCCAGCGTGTGGTCGGTGTTCATGTCGATGCCGAAGCGCATGCGCAGCACCTTGGCCTCGCGCGGGGTGAGGCCGGCGAGCACGTCGCGCACGGTTTCCATCAGGCCGGTCTCGGTGGCCGAGTCGATCGGCGAGCTGGCGTTGCTGTCCTCGATGAAGTCGCCGAGGTGGGAATCCTCGTCGTCGCCGATCGGGGTTTCCATCGAGATCGGCTCCTTGGCGATCTTCAGCACCTTGCGGATCTTGTCCTCGGGCATGTCCATTTCCTTGGCCAGCTCCTCCGGCGTGGCCTCGCGGCCGTACTGCTGGAGCATCTGGCGGGAAATGCGGTTGAGCTTGTTGATCGTCTCGATCATGTGCACCGGGATGCGGATGGTGCGCGCCTGGTCGGCGATCGAGCGGGTGATCGCCTGGCGGATCCACCACGTCGCGTAGGTCGAGAACTTGTAGCCGCGGCGGTACTCGAACTTGTCCACCGCCTTCATCAGGCCGATGTTGCCTTCCTGGATCAGGTCGAGGAATTGCAGGCCGCGGTTGGTGTACTTCTTGGCGATCGAGATCACCAGGCGCAGGTTGGCCTCGACCATTTCCTTCTTGGCGCGGCGGGCCTTGGCCTCGCCACTGGCCATGGCGCGGTTGATTTCCTTGATGTCGGTGAGCGGCAGGAACAGCTTCTGCTCGATCGCGGCCAGCTTCTCCTGCTCGGCGTCGATCGCCTCGCGGTGGGTCTTGACGTTGGGCGACCACTTCTGGCGCTTGCGGCCCAGTTCGGCGGCCCACTCGACATTGCCCTCGTTGCTTGGGAAGGCCTTGAGGAACTCGGCCTTGGGCATCTTCACGTGCTTGACGAAGATCTCCATCAGCACGCGCTCGTGGTGGCGGATGTCACCCACCACCTCGCGCAGCTTGCGTACGAAGCCGTCGATCAGTGCACTGGGCAGCTTGAGCTTGAGGAACTCCTCGGCCATCTGGTCGCGCAGCTTGACGATCTTCTTGTCGGTGATGCTGGTGGCCTTGGGAGCCGCCTTCTGGAACTTGGCGTAATGGTCGCGCAGTAGCTCCATGCGGCGCTTGACCTCTTCCGGGTCGGGGCCGCTGGGACCGGCCTCCTCCTCGTCCTCGGAATCGGCCTCCTCGTCTTCCTCGTCGCCCTCGCTCTCCTCGCCGTTCTCGGCGGCGGCGGCGGCGGCTTCCTCGGCCTCGATGCGCGCGGCGTCGGCGGCGGCTTCCAGGTCGAGGAAGCCGGCGAGGATCTCGGACAGGCGGCGCTTGCCGTCCAGGTGCTGGTCGTATTCCTCCAGCAGCAGCTCGATGGTCAGCGGGAAGCTGGCCAGCGCCTGCTGCACCTGGGCCAGGCCTTCCTCGATGCGCTTGGCGATCGCGATCTCGCCCTCGCGGGTGAGCAGCTCCACCGTGCCCATCTCGCGCATGTACATGCGCACCGGATCGGTGGTGCGGCCCACCTCGGCGTCCACGGCGGAAAGCAGGGCGACGGCTTCCTCGGCGGCGGCCTCGTCGTCGCCGGTCGCGCCGGGCGCGTTGTCGGCCAGCGGATCGGCGTCCGGCGCGGCGTCGTGCACCTCGATGCCGACGCCCTTGAGCACCGCCATGATGTCCTCGATCTGTTCCGCGTCGACGATGTCGTCGGGCAGGTGATCGTTGATCTCGGCGTAGGTGAGGTAACCCTGCTCCAAACCCTTGGCGATGAGCGCCTTGATTTCGGACTGTTGCTCGTGGACTTTGTTGTTCATTCACCGACCGCCGCAGGGTTCAAGAACCGGACATTATAGCGATGTGTTGCTTTTTTGACCAGTTTTCAAGATGGAAATTTCGCTGGAACTGACAGCAAAAATCGCGCCAGATCGCGGGTTTGCGCGACAACTCACGCGCCGACCGTTCAGCCCGTGTCGAGCCGGAACGTCACCGGCCCGTCGTTGACCAGACTCACCACCATATGGGCACCGAAGCGCCCGGTTTCCACTGCCGGATGCGCGGCACGGGCCAGTTCCAGCAGCCGCTCGAACCAGCGCCGGCCGTGCTCGGGCGGCGCCGCACCGGTGAAGCCGGGTCGCATGCCGGAGCGGGTGTCGGCGGCCAGCGTGAACTGGCTCACCAGCAGCAGGCCGCCGCCGGTGTCGGCGAGCGAACGGTTCATCTTGCCGGCGTCGTCGGCGAACACGCGGTAGCCGAGCAGGCGTTCCAGCATGCGCCGCGCCTGCGGCTCGCCGTCGTGCGGCTCCACCGCCACCAGGGCCAGCAGGCCGGGGCCGATCGCCCCCACGATTTCGCCTTCGACCTCGACACGGGCGGAGAGCACACGCTGGATCAGGGCGATCATGTCGACTCGACGGGAGGCGAAGTGCGCAGCATAAGCATGTCGCGCGGCCGGTGGAAGCAGGGCCATCGCTTACACTGCGCCGATGCGTGCCGACATGTACCTTGCCTACCTCCTGCTGCGCCTGCTCGCCCTGCTGCCGCTGCACACGCTGCAGGCTGCCGGCGTGCTGCTGGGCCGCCTCGCGCTGTGGCGGCGCACCCGCACCGCGCACCACGTGGCGGTGAACCTGGCGATCGCCCGGCCCGGCCTGAACGCGACTTCACGCGCCGCACTGCTGCGCGAGGCACTGGCCGAGAGCGGCAAGTCGGCCACCGAGATCGTGAAGATCTGGGGCGGCGGTGCCGAGCGTTCATTGCAGCTGGTACGCGAGGTGCGCGGCGAGGCGCTGTTCGACGCCGCGCTGGCCGCCGGCAAGGGCGTGATCATCGCCGCGCCGCACCTGGGCTGCTGGGAATTGCTGAACTACTGGCTGTGCCGCAAGACGCCGATGGCGATCCTGTACCGGCCGCCGCGCATCGCCGCTGTGGAGGGCCTGCTGCGCAAGGTGCGCGGTGCGCTGGCGCCGGAGCAGGTGCGCGCCGAGGGTGCGGGCGTGCGCACGCTGTACAAGCGGCTCGCCGCGGGCGGCACGGTGGGCATCCTGCCCGACCAGAAACCACGCGCCGGCGAGGGCGAGTTCGCGCCGTTCTTCGGCCGCGAGGCGCTGACCATGGTGCTGCTGCCGCGCCTCGCCGCGCGCACCGGCGCCACCGTGCTGTACGCCTTCGCCGAGCGACTGCCGCGCGGCGCGGGCTACCGCATCCACTTCCTGCCCGCGCCGGGCGGCCTGGCCGACGCCGATCTCGGCACCGCCTGCGCCGCGCTCAACCGCGGCGTGGAGGCCTGCGTGGAGCTGGCCTTCGCCCAGTACCAATGGCAGTACAAGCGCTGGTCGGCGCACGACCGGCCCAGCCCGTACGACCGCGAGAAGCGAGGAGTGAGTCAAGAGGCGTGAGAAGTGAGAGAAAGGCAGCGCGCCGCCATGTGCTTTCTCTGTCTACTCATTCCTCTTCACTCACTCTTCTTCTCTAGCCCAGCACCACGCGCACGACGTGCGCGGCGCCGTCGTCGACCAGCGCGACGGGTTCGCCCGCGGGCAGCGCCTTGCCGTCCAACTCCAGCACGCTGACGCCACGGCAGACGCCACGCGGGTTTTCCACGCGGATCGTGTAGCGGGTGCGACCGCGGTGCCGGTAGTCGAGTTCGAAGACGGGCCATGCTTTCGGGATGCAGGGGTCGAGTCGCAGCGTGTCGCCCTGCTTGCGGAAGCCGAGCAGTGCTTCCAGTCCCGCGCGGTACAGCCACGCGGCCGAGCCGGTGTACCAGGTCCAGCCGCCGCGGCCGGCCAGCTCGCCCACCGAGTACACGTCGGCGCAGGAGACGTAGGGCTCGACCCGATAGCGCGCCGCGGCCTCCGCGCCGCCGCTGTGGTGGACCGGGTTGAAGAACCCGAACAGCTCGCCCGCGCGGTCGCCGTCGCCCAGCGCGGCCCAGGCGAAGATCGACCACACCGCACCGTGGGTGTACTGGCCACCGTTCTCGCGCACGCCAGGCGGGTAGCCCTTGATGTAGCCCGGATTCTCCGCATTGCCCTGGTCGAACGGCGGCGTGAACAAGCGCGAGAGGCGATGTTCGCGGTCCACCAGCTCGCGCTCGTTCGAGGCCATCGCCTGCGCCGCGTGCGCCGCATCGGTGGCGCCGGCCAGCACGCTCCACGACTGCGCGATGGTGTCGATGCGGCAGGCGTCACTGGTGTGCGTGCCCAACGGCGCGCCGTCGTCGTAATAGCCGCGGCGATACCACGCGCCGTCCCAGGCCTGCTCCAGCGCGGCGCGCAACGCCTTGGCGTAGTCGCGCCACGCTTTCGCGCGGACGATGTCGCCACGGCCTTCGGCCAGCGGCGCATAGGCCTCGATGCTGAGTATCAGGAACCAGCCCATCCAGCTGCTTTCGCCGCGGCCGCCCGCGCCCACGGCGTTCATGCCGTCGTTCCAGTCGCCCGTGCCCATCAGCGGCAGGCCGTGCGCGCCGCGGGTGAGGGCGCTGTCCAGCGCGCGGGCGCAATGCTCGTGCAGGCTGGCCTTGTCGCCCGAGCTGCCGGGCTGGAAATAGGCATCGGTGGCGCCATCGGGAATGGCCTGCCCGGTGAGGAAGGGCAAGGCCTCGTCCAGTACCGCCACGTCGCCGCTGACCTCGACGTAGTGCGCGGCGACGTGCGCCAGCCACACGCGGTCGTCGCTGATGCGGGTGCGGATGCCCTGCCCGTTCGGCGGCAGCCACCAGTGCTGCACGTCGCCCTCGGCGAACTGGCGGCCGGCTGCACGCAGCAGGTGTTCACGCGCAAGGTCGGGGCGGCTCACGCACAACGCCATCACGTCCTGCAGCTGGTCGCGGAAACCCCAGGCGCCGCTGGCCTGGTAGTAGGCGGTGCGCGCCCACAGCCGACAGCCGACGACCTGGTAGAGCAGCCAGTCGTTGAGCATGAGGTCCAGCGCGCGGTCGGGCGTGCGCACCTGCACCGCGTCGAGCAGGCCGTTCCACTGCGCGGCGATCGCGGCCAGCACGGCGTCAATGTCGATGGCGCGGTACTTCGCCACCAGCGCCTGCGCACCGGCCTCATCGACGGCGTCACCCAGCAACCAGCGCAGTTCGAGTTCGGTCTGCGGCGGCAGCTCGATGTGCAGCCGCAGCGCGCCACAAGGATCGAGCCCCGCGCCGAAGCGGCCGGGCAGCGGCGCATCGTCATGCAACGCCGCCGGGCGATCCGGCGTGCCCAGCGGGCCGAGGAAGGCTGCGCGGTCGCCGCTCATCGATTGCTGGGCGCCACCGAGGTCGGCGAAGGCCACGCGCTCGCCGAAGTCCGGCCGCCAGCGGTTGCGCGCAAACAGCGCGCCGGTGCGCAGGTCGCGCGCCGTCTGCACGAAGGGCGCGGGCACGGAACCGTTCGGGCCCAAGGCCCACTCCACGTAGGCGGTGAGCGAGAGCCGCCGTGTGCGCGCCGAACGATTGGCCAGTCGCAACCGTGCCAGCTTCAGCGAGTCGTCCACCGGCACGCATTGCATAAGTTCCAGCGCGATGCCGTGGGCATCCGTCTCGAAACAGCTCCAGCCCTTGCCGTGGGTGGTGGCGTAGTTCGCGCCGGCCACGCGGATCGGTGCTGCGGTGGCGCTCCACAGCGCGCCGTTGTCCGCGTCGCGCAGGTACAGCACCTCGTGCGGGCGGTCGCTTACCGGGTCGTTGGGCCAGGGCGTCAGCGGGTTCTGCTGGCTGTTGATCGACCAGGCGTAACCGCCGCCCTCGGCCGAGACGAGGAAGCCGAACGCGGGGTTCGCGATCACGTTCACCCAGGGCTGCGGCGTGCAGCGGCCCTCGGCGAGTTCGATGCGATAGGCGCGACCCTGCTCCACGAAGCCGCCGCAGCCGTTCGAATATTCCGGCGCCGCAGGGGCGACGGCGTTGCGTGCCGCCACGGTGGCGCGCAACGCCGGCACAGGCGCCGCGGGGGCCGGTGCGGCCACGCGATGCGGCGCCGCTTCGCCATCCAGCACCACGCGCGCCACGCACAGCACGCCGTCGCGCAGTTCGTCGCCGATCGCGCCGTCCTGCAGCGCGAACAGCTCGGCCTTGGGCAGGTTCTCGTCGGCTTTCAGTTGCGCCTGCTGTGCCTGCACCAGCGGAGCCAGCGCCGCCTGCAACGCGGTGCTGCCTGCATCGAGCAGCGCCACGTCCATCGCGAAACGCTGCGCGCGCCACAGTTGTTGCGCCCGCAGCAGCTCCCGCACGCGGGGAAGGTCAGCTTCGCCGTGCAATCGCAGCAGCGCGATCGGACGATCGCCGGAAATGCCTGCGGCCCACAGCGTGGGCGCGCCGCCGCGGCCGCGCGCGATGTCCTCCGGCGCGGCGCGTTGCGCGGCATCGCTGACCAGCAGCGCATCCAGCCAGTGCGCGGCACGGCCGGCCTCCGCATCGTCGACGCCGAACTCGCGCAAGCGCACCTGCGCCTGCTGCGCGGCGCCGTCGAACAGCCGCGCGGCAGCGTCCGCATCGCCCGCGTGCGCGGCGAGCGCCAGCACGCCGTCGCGGCTGTCGGCCAGCCGCGTCCACAGCAGCACGGTGACCTCGCTGTCCGGCGCCAGCGTGAAATGGCGCCGCTGCGCGAACACCGGGTCGAGCACGCAGCCCGTGCCGCCAGCCAGCGCGGCTCCCGCCTGCAGCGCCTGCGCATGGCGCAGCGTGCGGCCGCGGCCGAGGAAGGCCATGCGGTCGGTCTCGAATTCCGGCGCGCCGGCTTCGGTGCCAAGGACGCGCAATGCCTGCGCGGCCCAGATCGTGGCCTCGTCGCTCGAACGCCTGCGGCGAGCGCCCAGCAGCAGGTCGCTTGGGGCGTCCCATTCGGTTCGCACGAACATCTTGGAGAACGCGGGATGCGCGTCGTCCGCGCCCGACGGACCCAACACCAGTTCGGCGTAGCTGGTGACCGAGAGACGCCGCACGCGGTCGCCGTGGTTGCTCAAGACGAGCCGGCGCAGTTCCACATCCGCATCGGCGGCCACCGCGACCTCCAGCGTGCTGTGCAGGCTGTGGTGGCGGCGCCGGAACGTGGCACGGCCGGGCTCGAACTGCACGGCGTCGTCGGGCGCGTCGTGACCGAACGGCTGCCGCGTGGGCGACCGCACTTCGCCGCTGTCCTCGTCGCGCAGCAGCAGCCAGCTGCCCCAGCCGTCGACCACCGGATCCTCGCGCCAGCGCGTCACCGCGAAGTTGTGCCAGCGGCTGAAGCCGGCGCCATGACGGTCGAGCATCACGGTGCTGCGGCCGTTGGAAAGCAGGCAGTGTCGCGGCGTGGCGGCGATCATCGGCGGGATTTCAGGCGGGGAAGCGTCAAGCATGCGGGGCCGTGCGCATTCACGGCGTCAATGCAGCGCGAGCGGCACGCTGGCCGGCGAACATTCCGCCATGTCCCGCATGCCCACCATCACTCCGCATCCCCCGCTGGAATCCGGCCCGCAGCTGCAGCATCTGCAGAACAAGGCCTGGGCGTATTTCCAGTACGAGACGAATCCACGCAACGGCCTGGTGGCGGACAAGACCGCGCCCGACTGGCCCGCCAGCATCGCCGCCACCGGCATGGCGCTCACCGCGTATCCGGTGGCGGTGGAGCGCGGCCTGCTCGACGAGCGCAGCGCGATCGCACGCACCCTGGCCACGCTGCGCTTCTTCCGCGACAGCGTGCAGGGCGAGGCGGCGGATGCCACGGGGTATCGCGGCTTCTACTACCACTTCCTGGACATGCAGAGCGGCAAGCGCGCGTGGCAGTGCGAGCTGTCCACCGTGGACAGCGCCTTCCTGTTCGCCGGCATGCTGACCGCGGCGGCGTACTTCCGCGCCGACACGCCGGAACAGCGCGAGATCCGCGAACTGGCCGACCTGCTGTATCGCCGCGCCGACTGGGCCTGGGCGCAGGCCGCGGACGGCACCATCGGCCACGGCTGGCGACCGGAGAGCGGTTTCATTCCGCACCGCTGGCAGGGCTACGACGAGGGCCTGCTGCTGTACACGCTGGCGCTGGGCTCGCCCACCCATGCACTGCCGCCCGCCGCGTTCGCGGCCTGGGCCTCCACCTACGAGTGGAAACATGCCTACGACCTCGACTTCCTGTACTGCGGGCCGCTGTTCACCCATCAGCTCTCGCACGTGTGGATCGACTTCCGCGGCATCCAGGATGCCTTCATGCGCGGCAAGGGCATCGATTATTTCGAGAACAGCCGCCGCGCCAGCCTGGTGCAGCAGCGCTACGCGATCGACAACCCGTTGGGCCTCAAGGGCTACGCGGCCGAGTGTTGGGGCATCACCGCCAGCGACGGCCCCGGCGAAGCCACCCGTACCGTCGACGGCGTAGCGCGCCAGTTCTACGGCTACGCGGGACGCGGCGCGCCGTGGGGCATCGACGACGGCACGCTGTCGCCATGGGCGGTGGCGGCCTCGTTGCCGTTCGCGCCGGAAATCGTGCTGCCCACGCTGCGCCACTTCATCCACACGCTGGCGCTGCACGACAAGCACCCCTACGGCTTCGAGGCCAGCTTCAACCCCAGCTGGGGCGGCGACACCGCCTGCGGCTGGATCTCGCCGTATTTCTTCGGCATCAATACCGGGCCGATCCTGCTGATGATCGAGAACCAGCGCAGCGGCCTGCTGTGGCAGCTCTTGCGCGGCTGCCGGTATATCGTGGACGGTCTGCGCGCCGCCGGCTTCAGCGGCGGCTGGCTGGACGCGCACGGCAAGCGGTCCTGAAATCTCGTGGCGGCGCGGCGCGCCTTCGACATTCTTTCAAATCAAGCGGAGCAAGACGATGGAACTTGGCATGGTCGGGTTGGGCAAGATGGGCGCCAACATGGCGGAACGGCTGGTGCGTGGCGGCCACAAGGTCACCGGCTACGACCCCAGCGCCGACGCACGCCAGGCGGTGGCAGCCAAGGGCATTGGCGGCGCCGACTCGCTGGCGGTGCTGGTCGGGGCGCTGCCCGCGCCGCGCGTGCTGTGGCTGATGGTGCCCTCCGGCAAGATCACCGACGACACCGTCAACGCGCTGCTGCCGCTCTTGGCCAAGGGCGACACCGTGATCGACGGCGGCAACTCCAACTACAAGGACACGCTGCGCCGCGCCGCGCTGTACGCCGAACACGGCCTGGGCTACGTGGACTCCGGCACCAGCGGCGGCGTCTGGGGCCTCAAGGAGGGCTACAGCATGATGGTGGGCGGCGACGAAAAAACCGTCGAGGCGCTCCGGCCCATCTTCGAGACGCTGGCGCCCGCCGCGGACCAGGGCTGGGGCCGCGTCGGCCCCGTGGGGTCCGGCCACTTCACCAAGATGGTCCACAACGGCATCGAGTACGGCCTGATGCAGGCCTACGCCGAGGGCTTCTCCATCCTCGCGCACAAGAAGGAATTCGGCCTCGACCTGCACCAGGTCGGCGAGATCTGGCGCTACGGCAGCGTGGTGCGTTCCTGGCTGCTCGACCTCACCACCGACGCGCTGGGCAAGAACCCCACGATGGACGGCGTCGCGCCCTACGTGGTCGATTCCGGCGAAGGCCGCTGGACCGTGGACGAGGCGATCGACCTCGACGTGCCCGCGCCCATCATCACCGCCTCGCTGATCGAACGCCTGCGCTCGCGCGACGCCGAATCGTTCTCCGACAAGCTGCTCGCCGCGATGCGCAACGAGTTCGGCGGGCATGCGATCAAGAGCGAGGCGAAATAGGTTTCCGGCCATCGTCGGCAACAGGGGCAAACCGTCGTCATCGCGGCAATGAATGCAATGTAATACATTGCATTCATTGAAGACGGAGAGTGCCATGAGCGTCACTACAGTACGCCTGCAACCCGAAGTCGAAAGCGGCCTCGATGCCATGGCGGACAAGCTCCAGCGCAGCAAGAACTGGCTGGTCAACCAGGCGATCAGGGAATTCGTCGTGCGTCAGGAACTGGCGCAAGCGCGCTGGTCCGAAACCTTGTCCGCCATGGAATCGGCCGCGCACGGGAAGGTCGTCGCGGGCGCGGACGTCCATGCCTGGCTGACTTCGTGGGGCACGGCCGACGAGTTGCCGCCGCCCACGGTGGATCGGTGAGGAAGGCCTACGCGCAGGAGGCGGTCGCCGACCTCGTGCGCCTGCGCGCCTTCTTCGCCGCACACGATCCCGCCGCGGCCACGCGCATCGCCCGGGACTTGGTCGCGCGCACCGAACGTCTATGCGCCTTCCCGGAGATGGGCCGCAGCGTCGCCGAAGCGCCGGACCCCGAAGCCGTGCGCGACTTCGTCTTCGGCAAGTACGTGGTGCGCTACACGGTGCATGACAACGCGCTCGTCGTGCTGCGCGTCTGGCACCACCTCGAAGGCCGCAAGGCCGACACCTGACCCTCCGGATCGCATGACCATCGATATCGACAAGCTCACCGAGGCGGAACTGATCGACCTCAATCACCGCATCGTCGAGCGGTTGCGCTTCATGCAACAGGCACGCGCGCATGTCGCCATGCTGCAGTTCCGCATCGGCGACCAAGTGGCTTTCGAGCCGGACGCACGCGGCCTGGTTGTCGGCGTCATCACCCGCTACAACCGGAAGACAGTGACCGTGCTCACCGGGGATGGCCACCGGTGGAACGTCGCGCCCGGCCTCCTGCACCCGACGCCTGTCGTCGCGGAGGCGACCGTGGTGCCGAATCCGGCAATGGCGCCGCCCGGCAAGTAAGGCCGACCGGCATCAGGGATAAAACGGCCAGAATTGCGGTATCAGCCACATCGACAGCGCGCAGAACAGCCCGATCAGCGGGATGCCCACCTTCATGAAGTCGGTGAAGCGGTAGCCGCCGGCGTAATACACCATGGTGTTGGTGGGATAACCGACCGGCGTGGCGAAGGAGGTGGCGGCGGCGAAGGCCACGGCCACCACGAAGGGATGCGGATCGGCATGCACGGCGTGCGCCACGCTCATGGCAATGCCCACCATCAGTACCACCGAGGGGTTGTGGCCCATCAGTTCGGTGAGCAGGGCGGTGAGCAGGTAGACCATCAGCAGCGCGGCGAGCGGGCCGTGGTTGCCGACCAGGCTCATCCCAGCCTGCACCACTTCCTGCGACAGGCCGGTCTTTTCGATCGCTGTACCCAGCGGCAGGATCGCGCCGAGCAGCACGATGATCTTCCAGTCCATGCCTTCGTAGACGTCCTTGCGGCCGAAGCAGCCGGTGAGCGCCATCGCGGCCGCGCCGCAGATCGCCGCCACCGGGATCGGCAGCCAGCGCAGCCCGGAGGCCACCACCACGCCGGCCATGATCGCCGCCGCCACGATCGCTTTGCGCGACATGCGCCGCGCGTCGTCGCGCTCGCTGAGCACGATGAAGGCGTCGTCGCCGCGCAGCTGCGGCATGCTGTCCTCGTCCACCAGCACCAGCAGCACGTCGCCCACGGCGAGGCTGACGTCGCTGAGCTTGTCGCGCAGCACCTGGCCACGCCGGTGGATCGCCAGCACCACCGCGTCGGGGCGGCGGCCGAGGTCGGTCTCGGCCAGGCGCCGGCCCTCGGCGAGGCTGGCCGGCGCCACCATGATCTCGGCCAGCACGCGCGGATGGTCCGGGTCGCGCACGTAGCGGCTTTCCGGCACGTTGTGCAGGTGGGCGCGGCGCTGGAATTCCTCGATCTTCTCCCAGTCGCCGCGCACCAGCAGCACGTCGCCTTCCTCCATCTGCTGGGAGCGCGGCGACCACATGCGCCGCTCGCCGCGCAGCAGCTCCAGCGGATACACGCCGTAGCGCTCGCCCAGCTGCGCCTCGCCGATGCTCTTGCCCAGCAGCGGCGAAGACTCGGTGAGTGCCAGCTCGGTGACGTACTTGCCGATCTCCACCTCCTCGATCTCGTCGGCGTCGATGTGGCGCGGCAGCAGCCAGCGCCCCACCAGCATCAGGTAGAGCATGCCGGCGACCGCGAGCAGCGCGCCCATGCCGGTGAACTCGAACACGCCGAAGGCGGGCAGGCCATGCTTCTGCGCCAGCGAATCGGCCAGCAGGTTGGAGGAGGTGCCGATCAGGGTGCACACGCCGCCCATCTGCGCGGCGTAGGCCATCGGCATCAGCACCCGCGCCGGCGAGGTGCCGGTGCGCTGGCACACGCGCAGCGCCAGCGGCAGGAAGGTGGCGACCAGGGCGATGTTCTTCACGAACGCGCCCAGCGGCGCGATCGCCAGCATCAGGGTGAGCGTGAGCAGCCAGGGCTTGCGGATGCGCATCAGCAGCCGGCTCAGCGGCTCCAGCACGCCGGAGCGCTCGATGCCGATGGAGAGCGCGAACATCGCCGCCACCGTCACCGTGGCCTCGTTGCTGAAGCCCGACAGCGCCTCGTCCGGGCTGACGATGCCCAGCACCACCAGCGCGGCCAGCACCAGCAGCGCCACCAGGTCGATGCGCAGCTTCTCGCTGGCGAACAGCACCATCGCCACCGCGATCACGGCGACCACCGCCCAAGCCTGCCAGCTCATGCGGCGGCTCCGGCTGGCGCGGTCGGCGACGTCGCCCCGCGTGCTGTCTGCATCGGTCTCACCCTGGTGGCGGTTCCACCCGCATGCTACGCGACGACGGCGCAGCCGCAAACCACGCACGATGCATTCACCCCGATCCGGCGCAGAATGCGCGGATGAACACGCCGCTCCCCCTCGCAACCGCCGACACGCGCCGCCAGCCCACCGTGGCGCTGGCGCTGGGCTCGGGCGGCGCCAAGGGCTTGGCGCACATCGGCGTGATCGAGGAGCTGGAGGCGCAGGGTTACCGCATCACCGCGATTGCCGGCACCTCGATGGGCGCGCTGATCGGCGGCATCCACGCGATGGGCAAGCTCGACGTCTACCGCGACTGGGTCAGCGCGCTGGCGAAGTTCGACGTGCTGCGCCTGGTGGACTGGACCTTCTCCGGCGGCGGCCTGATCAAGGGCGAGAAGATCATCGGCACGCTGCGCGGACTGATCGGCGACGCGCTGATCGAGGAATTGCCGCTGGCGTTCACCGCGGTGGCCACCGACATCGACCGCGAGCGCGAGGTGTGGCTGTCGCGCGGCCCGCTGTTCGACGCGATCCGCGCCTCGATCGCGATCCCCACCGTGTTCCGCCCGCATCACATCGGCGGCCGCCGGCTGGTGGACGGCGCCCTGCTCAACCCGGTGCCGGTGACGCCGTTGATCCGCGAGCCGGCCGATTACCTGATCGCGGTGAGCGTGGACGGCGCGGCCAGCGAACCCGCGCCGCCACCGCCGTCTGGCGAGGAGACCGCCGACGCGCCCGGCTACCGCCAGCGCATCGGCGCCTTCATCGGCCGGCTGATGCCGCACGGCGGCAGCGGCGACGCGACGCGCGAACCCGGCGCGCTCGAGCTGCTCACCCAGGCGATGGACCTGATGCAAGCGAACCTGGCGCGGCTGCGCCTCGCCGCCTACGAGCCGGACCTGCTGATCCAGCTGCCGCGCAACATGGCCAGCCCCTACGAGTTCTACCGCGCCCGCGAGCTGATCGAGCTGGGCCGGCTGGCCGCGCGCGAGGCGCTGGCGCACTGGCCGCGCGGCGCCACGCCGCTGACGCAATCAGGCACGGATCGCCCGTAGGAGCGCACTCTGTGCGCGAAGGCTCTTGGCTCCGGTCAAACGTCAGAGCCACCGCGCACAGGGTGCGCTCCCGCCCGTATCGGTAGCCGCTGCGCGTCAGCGCGGCCCGTGCGTGCGCAGCCAGTTTTCCAGGTAGGCCTTCATCACCACCGCGTTGTTGTGTTCCTCGTCGCGGGCGCCGTAGAGCAGGGTGACCGGGTGTTTCGCGGCGCGCTCGGCGAGCGGGCGCCAGTGCTCGGCGCGCTTGTCCAGCTCGCCCGCGTAGCGCTGGCGGAAGCCCTCCCACTTCGCCGGATCGTGGCCGAACCACTGGCGCAGCGCGGTGGACGGCGCCAACTCCTTCGCCCACAGATCCAGCGGTACGTCTTCCTTCTTCAGTCCGCGCGGCCACAGGCGGTCGATCAGCACGCGATAGCCGTCGGACTTCGCCGGCGGTTCGTAGACGCGTTTCACGGTGATGCTCATCACGCAACTCCCTGCAGGGAATGCGTTCCAGCATACGCCCGCGCAGTCGCGCAGGCGTGATGCGGATCAGAGCTCTTCGACGCGGGTCACCTTGCCCCGGCGCATCAGCCAGGCCACGCCGCGCAGGTCGGCGAGACCCACCCACAGGCGGTCCAGCATGCCGTACTTGGAGACGCCCGCGGTGCGCGGGCGATGGCCCACCGGCACGCTGGTGCTCTGGAAGCCGGCGCGCTTCACCAGCGCGGGCAGGTAGCGGTGCATGTGGTCGAAGTAGGGCAGGCGCAGGAACACTTCGCGGTCGAACAGCTTCAAGCCGCAGCCGGTGTCGGGGGTCGCGTCCTTCAGCATGCGCGAACGCACCGCGTTGGCGATCTTCGAGGAGATGCGCTTGTTGAAACTGTCGCGCCGCGTGGTGCGCCAGCCGGCGAACAGCTTCATCTCGGCCGCGGCGCCGTCGCGCGCGGCGAGCAGCTTCGGGATGTCGGCCGGATCGTTCTGGCCGTCGCCGTCCAGCGTGGCGATCCAGCTGCCGCGCGCCGCGCGCACACCGTTCCACACCGCCGTGCTCTGCCCGCTGCGGGTGACGTGGTGCAGTACGCGCAGCTCGGGGTGCTGCGCCTTTTGCGCATCGAGCACGGCGCGGCTGTCGTCGCTGGAATCGTCGTCGACGTAGACCACCTCGTAGTCGACCTTGCCGCGCAACGCGGCGGCGATCTCGGTGAGCAGCGGCGGGATGTTGTCGCGCTCGTTGAAGACGGGGACGACGACGGACAGTTGCGGCATGGGGCGGGCCTTCGGCGGAAACGGGCGCCGCGGACGGCGCGGCGGCAGCGCAGTTTAATGCCTGCCGGCGCGGGCCGCCGGAACGGGCGCAAAAGCCCTTGTAATGAAATCCGCGCCCATCGGGTCATCTACCGCAGCCGGAATCCTCCGGCATCCACGGGAGACACCCATGCAAGCCCAGACCATCCTCAGCTCCGCCCTGCTCAGCCTGCTCGCCGCCGGCGCGCTGGGCGCCGCCAGCACCGTCCACGCCGCCGACAAGATGGCCGCCCAGGCCACGCAGAAGTGTTACGGCGTCAACGCCGCGATGAAGAACGACTGCCAGTCCCCGGGTCATTCCTGCGCCGGCCAAGACAGCAAGGCGCGCGATCCGCAGGCCTTCGTGGCGGTGCCCGCCGGCCTGTGCACCAAGATCGACGGCGGTTCGCTGCAGGCCCACGCCGCCATGTCGCACGACGACATGATGAAGAAGAGCTGATAGCCGTGCCCTCGTCACGCTCCATGCGTGCGCAGCCGATCCCGACGCAGGTCGGGATCGGGCTGCGGCCGGCGCACGTCGCCCACGTGCTGGAACACCGGCCCGCCGTGCCGTTCTTCGAGCTGCACAGCGAGAATCTATTCTGCACCGGCGGCGCGCTGTGGGACGCGTTCGATGCGCTGCGCCGCGATTACCCGGTGAGCCTGCACGGCGTGGGCCTGTCGCTGGGTTCCGCCGATCCGCTAGCCCCCGCCCATCTCGTCGCGCTGCGCGAACTGCTGCGCCGCGCCGAGCCCGCGCTGGTGTCCGAGCACGTGTGCTGGGCCGCCATCGACGGCCGCCACTACAACGACCTGCTGCCGCTGCCGTACACCGAGGAGGCGCTGGACCTGCTGGTGGCGCGCGTGGACGAGCTGCAGGAAGCGCTAGGGCGCCGCGTGCTGCTGGAAAACATTTCCAGCTACATCCATTTCAGCCACTCGACGCTGGGCGAATGGGAGTTTCTCGCCGCGCTCGCCGCGCGCAGCGGCTGCGGCCTGCTGCTGGACGTCAACAACGTCTACGTCAACAGCGTGAACCACGGTTTCGACGCACACGCCTTCATCGACGGCATCCCCGCCGCCGCGGTGGGCGAATTGCACCTGGCCGGCTTCACCCGCAAGCAGGGCCTGGGCGGGCCGCTGCTGATCGACTCGCACGACTGCCGCGTCGATCCCGCGGTGTGGGCGCTGTACGACTACACGCTGGAGCGCCTCGGCGCACGGCCCACCCTGATCGAATGGGACCAGGACCTGCCCGAATTTGCCGTGCTGGAAGACGAGGCGCGGCTCGCCACGGCCTGCCTCGATGAGCGCGGTCTTGCTGAGCACCATCCCGATGAGCACGCCCATGCCGACCTCGCCGCCGTCGCTGGCTGAGCTGCAGCGCGCATTCGCCGGCGCCATCGTCGACGGCGCCGCGCCCGCGCTGGAGCCGTGGATCGCCGCGCGCGGCATCGCGCCCACCGCGCGCCTGCGCATCTACCGCAACGCGAACCTCGCGATCCACGTCGACGCGCTGGCCACCAGCTACCCCGCGCTGCGGCGCCTGCTCGGCGAGGATTGCTTCGACGGCCTCGCCACCCGCCACGCCGCGTACCACGGCAACCGCAGCGGCAACCTGCAGGACTACGGCGCCGACTTCGCCGCGTTCGTCGTCGCGCAGCCGGAGACCGCGCCGTGGCCGTGGCTGGGCGAAGTGGCGCGGCTGGAATGGCTGCGCCAGGAAGTCGCGTTGGCAGCGGACGCAGCGCCCGCCGATGCCGCGGTGCTGATCGCCGCCCTCGCCGGCGCACACCCCGCGTTGCGTCTGCGGCCCTGCGTGCGCGTGTTGTCCTCCGCGTGGGCGGTGCTGGACCTGTGGCGCCACGCGCAGGCACCGCAAGACGACGCCGTCGATCCCGCCATCCCGCAATCCGTCCTGCTGTGGCGCGAGGACGGCCAGGTGGCAATGCGCGCGATCGCGCCGGCGCAGGCCGCCTTCGTGCGTGCGCTGCTACACGAGGCATCGCTAGCCCTGGCGCTCGCGGCCGCGCAGCTCATCGATGCGCAGGTCGCGCCCGAAACCCTGTTGCTTCCCATGCTCGAACACGCGCTGCTCGCCGCGTGATCCGTCACTTCATCCTCCGAGGAATCGCCCGCATGAACACCGCCGTCGCCATCGCCCGCTGGTCACGCCTCACCGCGCAACTCGCCGTGCTCACTCCGCTCGCCCTGGTGCTGTTCCGCGTGTTCGTGGCGCTCGCGTTCTGGCGCGCCGGCGTGGTGAAGTGGGCCGACCCCAGCGGCACTGCCTACCTGTTCGACAGCGAATACCACGTGCCCCTGCTGGCGCCCGCGCTGGCCGCCACGCTCGCCACCTGGACCGAGCTGGTGCTGCCGTGGTTCCTCGCGCTGGGCCTCGGCACCCGTGCGGTCGCGGCGGTGCTGTTCGTCTACAACATCGTCGCCGTGGTCTCGTACCCGGCGCTGTGGCCGAACGGCTTCTGGGCCGGCTTGGTCGGCGGCGACTTCAACGACCACAAGGCCTGGGGATTGATGCTGCTAGGCTTGGTGGCGCTGGGGGCTGGGCGCTTTTCGCTGGATGCGTTGGTGAAGCGCGTGCTTCGACGCGGGGCCATTGTGTCCTCATAAGCTGCCGGGCGATCAAGTTGGCAAACGTGGTGGGTATTCGCCGGCAAGGCGATGGGCCTCGCCGGTCGCGTTCCGAGGCCTCTGGTTACCTTGTCATCCTCGACTTGGTCGACTTTCGGCCACTACCTGACATTGCCGAACTACAAAGCCGACCCGAATCCGCCGAGAAGAATCGCTCGAAGCCGGCGACTTTGGCGGTTGGTGCCTGCCGCCTAGTCAGGCACTGCACATCGCAACCATCCTTACCCATGGACCATCACGAGCCCACGGTGGCATGTCCGATGGTTCAAAACATCACACCCCGCGCCCTGATAGCTCCGTGAGCGCTTCGCCGGTTCCTAAACTGCCGCCTTCGATGCAGCTCCGAAGAAGCGTTCGACGGCCTTCGGCAACATCGGATCGACGGGAATCGTGTAGTGGGTGGCGTTCGGCACGATGGCGAGCTGGTTTGCGGGCCGCAGGGAGCCATCGATCCCCGCATCGCGCTGGCCGCCTCCCAGCGCCTTCCAGAACTCGACCATGTGTTCGGGCCGGATGTCGTCAGCGTCGGCATAGACCGGCAGCGTGCGTGCCTGAAGCTTGGCGACTTCGGCGCTCCAGTCGAAGGGGCGCTTGGTCAGGTCACCGACCTTCCTGAAGAGGTTCGTCCAATCGACATCGGGATAGGCCTTCCCCAACGGCGATGCCTTGACGCTACCGCCTAACGTGGTGGCGTTGGCCTCCAACTGTTTGAAGGCCGCCACCCCCTCCGGATAAATGCCGTCCTGCCTCATCGCCGCGGACACGAGCACGAGCCGGTCGACCACGCCCGGATGGCGGATGGCGGTCTGCAACGCGACGTGGGCGCCCAGCGAGTAGCCCATGACGTCGGCCTTGCCGAGGTTCAGATGGCCGATCAGGGCGGCAACGTCGTCACCCAGCGTTTCACAACGCAGTGGCCTGGGGGTGTCTGGCGTACGCCCGTGTGCCTGGAGATGGGGGGCGATCACCTGCCGGCCCTTGGCCAGTTCGGCCAGATTGCTCCCGAAGCTGTCCGGGTCGATGCCGCCGTGCAGAAGAATGAGCGGCTTGCCGGCGCCATGCACGCTGTAGAAGAGATGCTGGCCATTGACGTCGGCGAAATGCCCGTTCGACATGGCGAGAGTCTCCTTGGCTCGAACGGGAAGGACCGCAGTCAGCACTGCGGTCGCCATGGCAGTCTTCAGGAAATCGCGTCTGAGCATGTCGTTCTCACTACACCGCTGGCCGCGGTGCGGTCACGATCTGCCTGCGAGCAATTCGTCCAGCTGCGCGAACTGTTCGGGCAGGCCTTCCGCCGAACCGGCGAGGGCTTCTTCGAGGGCTGCTTTCGTGGGGTAACGCTCGTGGAAGGTGACCAGCGTCTTGCCGGCGACTTCCTCGAACGTCACCGTGGTCACGGCCCCCTCGTCGCTTTCCTCATTCATCCAGACGATGCGCTTGTTCGACGTGACTTCGCGGTACGTGCCGAAGAACGCCATCGGTTGATCGAAGTCCGGATGGCTGAACACGAGGCGATACGTGCCCCCGGTGCGCACATTCATGTCGCACGAGACCAGTGTCATGCCCACCGACTTGGGGACCCACCAACGCTGGAACAATTCGGGTTTGCTCCACGCCTCGAAAACGATGTGCGCCGGGGCATCGAACGTTCGCGTCACGACGAGCTCATGGTCGGACTTGCGCTCCACGACAGTGCGGTTCTTGGCGACGGGACTATGCTTTTCTGCTTCTGGCATTTGCCTTCTCCTTGCGGTTCAAGTTCTCGACAATCTCGTCCAGCGCGTCGAAACGCGCGCTCCAGAGTTGGCGGTGCTGTTCGATCCAGGCCGCAGCTTCTTCCAGCTGGCGCGGTCCGAGCTTGCAGGTTCGTACGCGGCCGACCTTTTCCGTGGTCACGAGCCCGGCCTGCTCGAGGACGCTGACGTGCTTCTTCATGCCCGTGAGGGTCATGCGGAACCTTTGGGCAAGGTCGGTGATGGAGGCGTCTGAGCCCCCGAGCTGCTCCAGCACCCCGCGTCGGGTGACATCGGAGAGCGCGGCGAACGTTGTGTCGAGGCGGGCTTGATAGTGAACCATATGGTTCACTGTATGGCGCGCATGGGTGATTTGCAAGCGGATGACCCCACGGGCGCAAATCGCACGCAGGTCCTCTACCGCTCCGAACCCAAACTGCGCATGCCGAGCGCGGGCAAAGTTCGGACCGGCAGCTTTGTGGCAGCCAAATCAAGACGTCAGATGGCACCTCATGGTCGATAGTGGCTATTTCCAATGCGGCCTCATCGACCCCACAACGTGCGTTCGACGAGGATGACCGGCGTGATCCGGTGTCATACGGAATGGCAATCAGTGACTGGGGATTACCGTGCTGTCATTCCCGCGAAAGCGGGAATCCAATGACGCGCAAAAACACTCGACTAGGCCGCCTGAAGCATTCCGTACAATTGAAAGCCATTGGGTATCACAGGTCGCGGGGTTTGGCGTACTCCAAGGCGGCAATCGCGCCTCAAGGCGCCAGCCGCCCCGGCTCCGCATCCACCCCGTCGCTTCCCGCCACCCGCGCATCGCCCTCCCCATCGATCGCCACGCGCCAGTCCCGTGCTACCGTATCGAACGGCCGCGCGCCGCCACGGTCGGTGAGCATCACCAGGGTGCCGTGCGCCAGCGGCACGATGCGGCCGTGCCAGCCGTCGCGATGGAAGTCGCGGGTACGCGCCACCTGCTTGTGCGGCAGGTAGAGCACCGCCACCGGGGTGCCGTCGACGCGACTGACCAGGTGCACGGTCTTGTACGGGCCCACTGGGCAGTCGTGCACGTAGGTGACGTCGGCGGGCGCGGGACCGCGCAGGCGGACGCCGCGGTCGGCGAAGCCGGCGGCGATGGCGGGGGCGCCGATCGGCCGGACGAGGTCGAGCGAGCGGATCTCGCCCGGCATGTGCGCCACCGCCAGCGCGGGCAGCGAACGCGCATCCAGCTGGTGCCAGGCCAGGCCACCGCCGCCGATGGCGACCAGCAACGAGGCGGCCAGCGCGAACGCGACGCGGCGACGGCGCACGGCGTGCTGGCGCTCGCCGGTGGCCTGCGCGAGCAGCACGCGTTCGGCGAGCCCGGCGGGCACGGGCACGTCCAGCGCTTCGAGCAGTTCGCGCTCGAACGCCTGCGCACGCTCCCACGCGGCCCTGCACGCGGCGCAGCCGTCGCGGTGCGCGAGCAATTCGGGATCGCGCGACTGCGGCTCGGCGCCGAGCCGGCGGCGGAACTCAAGGCAGTCCATGCTGCACCTCCGCACGGCCGCCCTGCAGGATGGATTTCAGCTTCTGCCGCGCGCGGAACAGCTGCGTCATCACCGCGCCGGGCTGCTGGCCCAGCTCGACGGCGATCTCGTCGCAGCTCATGCCGCCCAGCACCTGCAGCAGCAGCGGTTCGCGGTATTTGTGCGGCAGTCTCGACATGGCTTCACGCAGTTCGGCAGCGTCGCCGTGGCGTTCGGGGCTGGCCCAGGCGGCGTCCTCGGCAAGATTGTCGTCCAGCTCGACGGTGTCCAGCGGCTTGCGCTCGTGCAGGCGCGCGTGCTCACGGCGCAGGATGGTGAGCAGCCAGGGCTTGGCGGATTCGGCCTCGCGCAGCGCGTCGAGGCTCTTCCAGGCGCGCAGCAGGGTTTCCTGCACCAGGTCCTGGGCCAGCGCGTCCTGCCCGCACAGCCAGTAGGCGTAGCGGTACAGGTCGCCGGCATGCGCGCGGGTCAGCGCCTCGAATTGTCGCTGTCGGGGGTTCACATGCGAGAAGACCGGAGCAAGCCGTTTCATCTTTCAGGCCATCTGATCAGGCTGCACTGAACTGGAGATTCCGTTCGCGCTGAGCGTAGCTTGCGACAGCAAGCAAAGTCGAAGCGCTCTTCGTGGATTGCCTTCGACTTCCTCGCCCCTCAGAACGTGGCCATCCGTGGCCACTCCCCGCGTCGTCCCTTCGGGAGCACGCTCAGGGCGAACGGGCTGGATACGGCCGGGCCTGATTCCAATCAGGCCAGCCGCCTCAGCGGATCTTGCCGAGGATGCCTTCGAGCTCGTCGTTGCTGTGGTAGTGGATCACCAGCTTGCCGCGGCCGCCGCGGGCGGCGGCGAGTTCGACGCGGGTGGCGAAGCGTTCGGCCAGCTCGCGTTCCAGTGCGGCGATATTGGGATCACGCGGCGGCGTGCCCTTGGCTTTTTTGCCCTTGGGTGCGGCCTGGGCGCGGCGGGCGGCGTCTTCCAGATCGCGCACCGACCAGCCCAGGGTCACCGCCTGGCGGGCCAGCGGCACGGCGATGATTTCGTCCAGCGTGAGCAGGCAGCGCGCGTGGCCCATCTCCAGCTTGCCGTCGTCGAGCAGCCGCTTGATCGGTTCGGGCATCTCGGTAAGGCGCAGCAGGTTGGACACGGACGCGCGCGAACGGCCCACCGCGTCGGCGGCCTGCTGGTGGGTGAGGTCGAAGTCCCCGATCAGGCGCTTGATCGCGTCGGCCTCTTCCAGCGGGGTGAGGTCCTGCCGCTGGATGTTCTCGATCAGCGCCATCGCGGGCACCGCGACTTCCGGCACGTCCTTCACCAGCGCGGGAATCTCGCTCATCTGCGCGCGCTGGGCGGCGCGCCAGCGGCGTTCGCCGGCGATCAGTTCGTACTGGTGCTTGCCGATGGCGCGCACCACCACCGGCTGGATCAGGCCCTGCGCCTTGATCGAGGCGGCCAGTTCGTCCAGCGCCTCGTCGTTCCAGTGGCGGCGCGGCTGGTACTTGCCGGGCTGGATCTGCTGGATCGGCAGCATGCGCAGCTCGCCTTCCTGCTCAAGCACCGGCGCCGCGGCGCCTTCGCCGCCGAGCAGCACGTCCAGCCCGCGACCCAGTCCTCGTTTCTTAGCAGCAGCCATTCCTCAGCCTCAATCCTGGTGGTTGGCGGCGGGTGCCTTGAGCACCACGCCATGCGCGCCCGCTGGGGACGGCTCGATCATGTCGGTTGAATCGTCGGCCTCGTGCGACTCCACCGCCACCGGCGGCAGGCCGCGTTCGCGGCGGATGATCTCGCCAGCCAGGCCGATGTAGGCGATCGCGCCGCGCGAACTGCGGTCGTACAGGTGGATAGGCTGGCCGTGGCTGGGCGCCTCGGCGAGGCGCACGTTGCGCGGGATGATCGAGCGCAACACCTTGTCGCCGAAATGCTGGGTGAGCTGGGCGGAAACCTCGTTGCCGAGGTTGTTGCGCACGTCGTACATGGTGCGCAGCAGGCCCTCGATCTCCAGCTTCGGGTTCAGCCGCTGGCGCACCGCCTTGACCGTCTCCAGCAGGCTGGAGAGGCCTTCCAGCGCGAAGTATTCGCACTGCACGGGGATCAGCACGCCGTCGGCGGCGGTGAGCGCGTTGAGCGTGAGCAGGTTCAGCGAAGGCGGGCAGTCGACCAGGATGGTGTCGTAGCGGCCGGCCACCGTGGCCAGCTGCTCCTTCAGGCGGTGCTCGCGCGCCAGCGTGTCCATCAGCTTCAGCTCGGCGGCGGTAAGGTCGCCGTTGCCGGGCAGCAGGTCGTAATGGGCGTCGGTGGCGACCACGGCATCGGCCACCGTGGCTTCCTCCAGCAGCACCGCGCAGCCGTTCGGGCGCGCCGCGTGCTTGTCCACGCCGGAGGCCATGGTGGCGTTGCCCTGCGGGTCCAGGTCGACGAGCAGCACGCGGCGCTTCGCCGCGGCCAGCGCCGCCGCGAGGTTCACTGCCGTGGTGGTCTTGCCGACGCCGCCCTTCTGGTTGGCGACAGCGAGGATGCGTGCCATGTCGTCGTTTCGTGTCGCGAAAGGAGACGTAGATTAGCAGGCCCGGCAGGACGGGTTCAGTTGCCGGCGCGGCTCAGCACCACCAGGCTGCGTTCGGCGTCCAATCCCGGCACCGCCAGCGCGTGGATGCCGCGCACCGCGAAACCGGGCGGCACGCCGGGCAATTCCTCGTCCGGCGCCTTGCCTTTCATCGCGAGCCAGACGCCGCCCGGCGCCAGCAGATGGCCGCCCCAGCCCAGCATGTCGGCGAGGCTGGCGAAGGCGCGCGCGGTGATGCAGTCGAACGCGCCTTCCACGTCCTCCACCCGCGACTGCACGGCACGCACGCCGTCCAGTTTCAGCGCGCGGATCGCCTCGCGCAGGAAGCGCACCTTCTTGCCGTTGGAATCCACCAGCAGAATCCGCCGCCCCGGTACGGCGATGGCCAGCGGGATGCCGGGCAGGCCGGGGCCGGTGCCGAGGTCGGCCAGCGTCTCGCCTTCGACGTAGGGCAGGATCGCCAGCGAATCGAGCAGGTGGCGGGTGACCATCTCGGCGGGATCGCGCACCGCGGTGAGGTTGTAGGCGGCGTTCCAGCGTTCCAGCAACGCCTGGTAATCCAACAGGCGCTGCACCGCGTCGGCGGGCAAGCTCAGTCCGAGCGCGGCGATGCCCTGTTCCAAGCGGGCTTGCAGGGCGGCGCGGGCGGTCATGCGGAATCCTGTGAAGCGGTGAAAGGGCCGGCCAGTATCCGGTGTGGGGTGGAATAAAGAAAACCCGCCGGGTGGCGGGTTCAAGGTTTGCTTCATTCCCCTGTCGCGCGGCGCTCTCGGGCGCTCGGCGCGGAGTCGCGGCGGATCAGGCGATGTCCAGCTCCACCCGGGTCACCATCACGCCGCGCGCGCGCAGCGTGCCGTTGAGGCTCTGCTTGAGCTGCTGGCCCAGCGCGCGCCGGTCGTCGGTGTTCGCCTCGGCCTCGCCGTGCAGTGCTTCCAGCGCGCCGCGGCGGATCAGCTGGTCGGCCTGCTCGATCACCGCGTCGGCGCGCTCGGGCTCCAGCACCTGCCAGTACACCGTGCCGCGCACGTCGCGCGCGTCGGCCAGCGGCTCCTCGAAGCGCAGCACGCGGCCACCGAGATCGATGCGATGGCCGACCCGGTCCAGCAAGGGCAGCACCACGTGGGTGCCCGGCTGCAACAGGCGCACCGGCTTGCCGTGGCGGTAGAGGCTGTAGACCTGCCCGTCGGGCACGTGCTTCACCGCGATCGCGGCAAGCGCGAGCAGGCTGAGGGCGGCGGCGAGGATCAAGGCGAGCATGACTAGAAAAATCAGTGTGTTATCTATCGGTTGTTGTGGTTCGACAACAGCTTGAGGATACAGCCACATGAACCTGCGAAGATTAATCTTTATTTAACGCCGATGCTCGGTGGCTTGCAAGCGTCGGCGCCCTAGCTCTGTGTCGGCACCGGCCGACCCGTCTGAAGGCAAGCATCGGTCGTACCAGCCGGCCCGGCCGGTGGCGCAGGCGTGCGGGCACGCCACGCATCCGTGGGCGCAATCACGTTGCGGATGTCGATCCGGTCCGCCTTTCGCCGCCCCGGGAAGGCCGCCGCCGGCAGCGTCACGACGGCCGGGCAAGGCCCCGACCGACGCGGCCGGGGCAGCTGTGGACGCAGCGCGTCAGAACTTGCCGGCGCGGAAGTCGGCAATCGCCTCGTGGATCTGCTCGGGCGTGTTCATCACGAACGGCCCGTAGCGGGTGACCTGCTCGTTCAGCGGCTTGCCCGCGACCAGCAGCACCCGTGCCGGCGCCGCGTGGCCGGCGATGCGCACGCTGTCGCCTTCGGACAACACGGCCAGCTCGCTGCGCGCGAGTTTCTCTCCGGCCACCTCGGCGTCCGCGCCGTCGAACACGTAGGCGAACGCGTGATGGCCTTCGGGCAGCGGAATCTCCACCTGCGCGCCCGGCTCCACCGCAATGTCCAGATACACCGGCGCGGTGACGATGCCGGCCACCGGGCCGGTGACGCCGGCCAGTTCGCCGGCGATCACCTTCACCGTGACGCCGGCGGCCGGCTGCACCACGGGGATGCGTTCGGGGCCGATGTCCTGGTAGCGCGGCGCGGTCATCTTGTCGCTGGCGGGCAGGTTCACCCACAGCTGGAAGCCCCACATCAGGCCGTTCTCCTGCTGCGGCATTTCCGAGTGCAGGATGCCGCGGCCGGCGGTCATCCACTGCACGCTGCCGGGCACGAGGTCGCCGCGGTTGCCGTGGTTGTCGCCGTGCTGCATGTGGCCGGCCAGCATGTAGGTGACCGTCTCGAAACCGCGGTGCGGGTGCTCGGGGAAGCCGGCGATGTAGTCGTCCGCGCTGTCGGAACGGAACTCGTCCAGCAGCAGGAACGGGTCGAGCATGTCCAGCGCGGGCTGGCCGATGATGCGCTTCAACTTCACGCCCGCGCCGTCGGAGGTGTCGGTGCCGCGGATGCGGCGGAGGATGCGGCGTTCGCTCATGGCGGTGCTCCGGTGAGGTGATGCCGCCAAGATGATCGCGCGCGCGGCGTTATCCAAGCGCCACGACGGGAACGGATCGTTCCGCCGGCGCGACGATGGCGCGCGCTCAGGCCAGCCAGCGGAATGCCCGGCGCAGCTCGGCCTCGCCGTGGTCCAGGTAGCAGCGGCCGTGGGCGAGGATCACCCGCTGCGGCCGCCAGTCCATCACGCGCTGGAGGCAGGCGCGCGCGGCGGCGCGGTCGCGGAAGGTGAAACGCATGTCCAGCGGCGTCTTGCCGTCGGGATCTAGCACGCCGCCCAGCCGCGCGATCCAGCGCATCGCGGTGCCGAGCCTGGCGGCCTCGAAGTTCTCGATCAGGTCGGTGAGGATCAACGTGGCGCTGGCGCGATGCAGGAACACCACTTCCTCGAACACGCGGCTGCCGCGGAAATGCAGCTGGTCGAACTCGGCGGCCCAGGCCGGCTCCGGCGCGTCGCCGAGCTCGGCGTCGAAGCTCACCTCGATCTTCTGGCTGGCCGCGCGCTCGCGCACGCCGGGCGAGGCCCAGGCGACGGCGTCGGGATAGCGCCGCTTCCACGCCGCGATGTGCGCGTAGTGCAGCTTGTTCGGCGAGACCAAGTGCCGCACCGGGCCCAGCGCGTCGACTGCGGCGAACAGGGCGGGGTCGGATGCGACCGGCGAATGGCACCACAGGCCGCCGTCGGCCAGCTGCGCCACCGTCATGCGGGTGGTGAACGGCGCGCTGCCGCCCAGTGCGGCCATGCGCACGATGGAGCCGTCGACCAGCCACAGCCCGGGCGCGACCGGCTTCAGCGTGTTGATGGGTTCGTAGAGCTGTGCGGCGGTATCCATGGCTTGCAGGTCTCTCGCCGCTGCGGCCTCAGTGCACCCAATGCCCGCTGCGGTGGCGCGGCGGCGTGCCGTCGTTGCCGGTGTCGGGTGCGGTGTGCCGCTGCACCATCGCCTCCAGCTCGGCCTCGGTGGCCGGCTTGGCCTGCCAGTACTGGCCGACCGCGCCGAGCACCGCGGGCACCTGCGACAGGCACTCGTCGTATTCGTCGTCGCTGAGCTTCTCGAACTCGGCGTCGGCGCTGAGCACGCCGTCGTCCACCGCCAGCGCCATCACCGGGCCGAGCAGTTCCATCAGCTGCGGGTCGTCGGCCAGCCGGCTTTCCCACAGCGCGGCGCGCAGGTCGATGCCGCGGCTGAAGCCCTCGCACCAGCCGGCGGCGGAGAGTTGCGGGCCGGTCTCGGTGTCGATCTCGCCGAGGATGGGCTCGTAGGCATCCACGTCGAGTTCGGCGCTGATCGAGTCGTTGAGCTTGGCCAGCAGTTCCAGCACGCGGTTGCCCTCGCGCTCGTTCGCGAAGGGTTCGTGCAGCACCTCGGGCAGCCATTCGTCCGGCAGCACCTGCAGCGGACCGACCGCCAACGCGCTGAGCAGGCCGTGCACGCCGTCCAGCAGCAGGCGGTCGTCGCCCTCGCGGACGTGGGCGCGCAGGTAGCGGTCCAGTTCGTCGAGCTCGTCGTCGGTGAGCGAGCTGGGCCAGTCGGTCTTGCTTGTAGTCATCAGGTATCCAGTTGCAGCGTCACCGGCGTGTGGTCGGAAGGGCGTTCCCAGCGCCGCGGTTCGCGGTCGATCGCCGCGCCGACGGCGGCGGATTTCAGGGCCTCGCCGACGAGAATCAGGTCGATGCGCAAGCCCATGTTGCGCCGGAACGCACCCTGTCGGTAGTCCCACCAGCTGTAGTGGCCGCCGTCCGATTCGAACAGCCGGAAGCTGTCGTGCATGCCGAGGTCGGTGATCGCCTTGAGCGCGGCGCGCTCGGGCGGCGAACACAGGATGTCCTCGCCCCAGGCGGCCGGATCATGCACGTCGCGGTCGTCCGGCGCGATGTTGAAGTCGCCCAGCACCACGAGGTTCGGATGGCGCGCGATCTCGCCGGCGAGGAATTCGCGCACCCGCTCCAGCCAATGCAGCTTGTAGGCGTATTTCTCGTCGCCCACCGCCTTCCCGTTGACCACGTAGAGGTCGACGATGCGCAGCCCGCCGACGCCGGCGGCGAGGATGCGCCGCTGCGGATCCTCCAGCCCGGGGATGTCGGTGACCACGTCGGCGAAGTCGCCCAGTTCCTGGCGGGCGAGGATCGCCACGCCGTTGTAGGTCTTCTGCCCGGAATACACGCTGCGGTAGCCGGCCGCGGCGAGCTCCGCGGCGGGGAACTTCGCGTCCTCCAGCTTGGTTTCCTGCAGCGCCACGATGTCCGGGCTGGCGTCCGCCAGCCACTGCGTCAACTGCGGCAGGCGCACCTTCAGCGAGTTCACGTTCCAGGAGGCGATCTTCATGCGGACATTGTACGGGATGCCCGTGAACCGGCCCGGGTGCGGGCCGCCAGCTGAACCGCCGGCGACGGCACCCGACGCCGCGACGCGTTTCCATGTAAGCTCGTCCAGGCAAGGGCCGGGGAGGACCCGGATTCCCTGCTTCATCCTGCGCTCGGTTGCATCCGCTCCCGGCCGCAAAATCATTCATGTTTCAAGGGTATGTGTCATGTCGGAACGTCAAAGCGGTACGGTCAAGTGGTTCAACGATGCCAAGGGCTTCGGCTTCATCACGCCGGAAAGCGGTGAGGATTTGTTCGTGCATTTCCGCGCGATCCAAGGCAACGGCTTCAAGTCGCTGCAGGAAGGCGAGCGCGTCACCTTCGTGGTCACCAAGGGTCCGAAGGGCCTGCAGGCCGAGGAAGTGCAGAAGGCCTGAGCCTTCGGCATTCCATCGCCTCGAAAGCCCGCCGCAAGGCGGGCTTTTTCTTTAGGGTTTACGCCCTCCGTCCCTTTATCCCGAGAAGTCGGCAGCTTTTTCTTGCGATTTAAAGTGTGATAGTGGCACCGGATAAATTACCGAATTTGATGAAGATGGAGGACGCCCATGTGGGCTTTGGTTCGGAGGGATGCCATGAGCATGAAATTGACTCCGCTTGTCAGCGGACTTTTGGTTGCTTCTTTTTTTGCACTTCTTTCGCCTGGGCGTGCGCATGCAGAGGAGAGTTGCGCGACATGTGATGCAAGTTGGCAGGCGTGCAGAGCGGCGGGCGGCGGTGTCGTGGCGTGCTGGGATTGCAACAATCCAACTTGCACTCCCGAGCCAGGCAATGGACCTAGTAACCGGATTGCCGATAGACAGCGAGTTGTTTCGGATCCTAGCGAGAGGCAGAAGTCGTTACCTTCTTCGACCGAGATGATGCCAAAGCCCCGCTAAAGATGGCCTGATCAGCATCGCCGTTCGGCATCGCAGATTATGCGGCTACGGACTGAGGTTCGACGCTAATCAGGTATAACTACGAGATTCGTAGAGAAACCTCAGAGACGGAGGCAATTACCCGCCCCGCAGCGAAAAGCCCGCCAGTTGGCGGGCTTTTTATCAATTACTCCAGCAGGCCGTGGCTGCGCAGCAGCGCCTCCGGCTCGGGCTTGCGACCACGGAAGGCGACGAAGCTTTCCAGTGCGGGGCGGCTGGCGCCCACCGCGAGCACCTCGCGGCGGAAGCGCGCGCCGGTGGCGGGATCGATCACGCTGCCGGTTTCCTTCGCCGCGTCCTCGAATGCGCCGAACGCGTCGGCGCTGAGCAGCTCGGCCCACAGGTAGCTGTAGTAGCCGGCCGCGTAGCCGCCCGCGAAGATGTGGCTGAACGCGTGCGGGAAGCGCTGCCACGCCGGCGGATGCAGCACCGCGACCTGCTTGCGCACCTGCTCCAGCACCGCCAGCGCGCGGGCGCCCGCGGCAGGGTCGTAGCCCAGGTGCAGGCTGAAGTCGAACAGCGCGAATTCCAGCTGTCGCACCAGGAACAGGCCGGCGTGGAAATGCCGCGCGGCCAGCATGCGCCGGAACAGTTCCTCCGGCAGCGGTTCGCCGGTCTGCCAGTGGCGCGCGAACAGGTCCAGCGCCTCGCGGTTCCAGCCGAAGTTCTCCATGAACTGGCTGGGCAGTTCCACCGCATCCCACTCCACGCCGTCGATGCCGCCGATCGAGGGCAGGGCGATCTCGGTGAGCAGGTGGTGCAGGCCGTGGCCGAACTCGTGGAACAGGGTGAGCACGTCGTCGTGGGTGAGCAGCGCGGGCCGGCCCTCGGTGGGCGGCGCGAAGTTGCAGGTGAGGAAGGCCACCGGCAGCTGCTTCGCCGCACCGTCGTCGAAACGGGCGCGGCACACGTCCATCCACGCGCCGCCGCGCTTGCCGGTGCGCGCGTAGAGGTCGACGTAGGCGCCGGCGAACACGCGGCCGTCGGCGTCCTGCACGTCGTAATAGCGCACGTCGGGATGCCACACGTCGACGCCTTCGCGCGGGGCGAGGCGGATGCCGTAGAGCTTGTGCACGATCGCCCACAGGCCGGCGATTACCGCAGGCAGCGGGAAATAGGGCTTGAGCTGCTCCTCGTCCAGGTCGTAGTTCCGCTGGCGCAGCTTCTCCGACGCGTAGCCCACGTCCCAGGGTTCGAGGTTGTCGAGCTTCAACTCGTCGCGCGCAAACGCGCGCAGCGTGGCCAGCTCGCGCTGCGCCACCGGCTTCGCGCGCGCGGCGAGGTCGTGCAGGAATTCCATCACCTCGGTGGGCGTGCCGGCCATCTTGGTGGCAAGCGATTCCTCCGCCGCGTTGGCATAGCCGAGCAGTCGCGCGGCCTCGTGGCGCAGCGCCATGATCCGCTCGATGCGTGCGCTGTTGTCGTACTTGCCCGCGTGCGGGCCCTGCTCGGAGGCGCGGGTCTGGTAGGCCCAGTACATGCGCTCGCGCAGGCCGCGGTTGTCGGCGTAGGTGAGCACGGCCTGCACGCTGGGCTGTTTCAGCGTGACCAGATAACCGTCCAGCTCCTGCTCCTTCGCGTACTGGCGCAACACCGCCAGGCCGGACTCGGGCACGCCGGCGAGGTCGCGCTCGTCCGTGACGTGCTCGTGCCAGGCGTCGGTGGCGTCCAGCACCGCATTGGAGAATTCGGTGGAGAGTTTCGACAGCTCCACGCCGATCTCGCGGAAGCGGCTGCGCGCGGGTTCCTCCAGCGCCACGCCGGATAGCTTGAAGTCGCGCAGCGCGTGTTCCACCAGCGCGCGCTCCGGCCGGCCCAGCGCGACATGGCCCGGCGCGTCGGCCACCGCCTGCACTGCGGCGTACAGCGCACGGTTCTGGCCCTGTTCGAGGCCGTAGTCGGTGAGCTTTTCCTCGGCCGGGGCGTAGGCCTCGCGCAGCGCGGGGTTGTCGGCCACCGAGTGCAGGTGCGACACCGGCGCCCAGGCGCGGGCCAGGCGCTGCTCCAACCGTTCCTGCGCGAGCATCACGTGGGCGAAATCGCGCGGCGCGCCGGCCGCGGTGAGCGCATCGATCGCGGCGCGGTCATCGGCGAGGATGGCATCGATCGCCGGCGCGATATGCTCGGGGCGGATGCGGGAAAACGCGGGCAGCGCGTCGTCGGCCAGCAGCGGGTTGTCTTGATTCATGGAAGCTCCTTTCGAACCGGAAGCGTGGCGAGCGCCCTCGGCGAAATCAAGCGTGGCCGTGTGACGGAGTCGGCTGTCATCGGGAGGGCGTAGCATCCGCGCCATGGAGCCGACCGAACTGGCCGAACTGCTGGGACGCACCGCGATGTTCGCGCATCTCGGCGACACGCAACGCGCGGCACTGGGACGGAAGATGCACTGGCTGTGCCTGCCGGGCGGCCAGTACCTGTACAAGGCCGGCGAACCGGCCGACGCGCTGTACCTGCTGCGCAGCGGCAGCCTCGGCGTGTTCGATGGCCCCACCACCTTGTTGCACCAGCTGGCCGCCGGCGAATGCGTGGGCGAGATCAGCCTGCTCTCCGGCGGCCACCATCGCCTCGCCGTGCGCACGCTGCGCGACTCGGAACTGCTGCGGCTGGACCGCGCCGCGTTCGAGGCGCTGATCGAGCACCACCCTCGTGCGATGCTGGACGTGGCCCGCGTGGCGATGCAGCGCCTGCTGCAGAACGAGCGCCGCGACACCGCGCCGGACAAGCCGCGCACCTTCGCGCTGCTGCCGGTGGACGCCGGCGTGCCGGTGCGCGCGCTGGCGCTGCAGCTGGGCCAGGCGTTGGAGTCGCACGGCAACTGCGTGGTGATCGACGCCGAACTGGGCGCCGGCCGCGGCAGCGACTGGTTCGCCGAACGCGAGGCGCAGGCGCGCTTCGTGATCTACCTCGACAGCAGCGGCGACGCATTGTGGCGCCAGCGCTGCCTGCGCCAGGCGGACGTGCTGCTGCTGCCCGCGCTGGCGGCGCAGCCGGCGCGGCCGTGGCCGGAGGCCGCACCCGGCCATCCCTCGCGCGCATGGCACCGCCCGCGCCACCTGCTGTTGCTGCATGCGGGACGCCAGGTGCAGGCCGGCGCCGCGCACCGCTGGCGCGCGCAGTTCAGCGGCGAGCTGATGCACCATCACATCCGCGGCGAGGACGACATCGCGCGGGTGGCGCGACTGGTCAGTGGCCACGGCCGCGGCCTGGTGCTGGCCGGCGGCGGCGCGCGCGGGCTGGCCCACCTCGGTGCGATCCGGGCGCTGCGCGAGGCCGGCCACACGTTCGACGCGATCGGCGGCACCAGCATCGGCGCGATCATCGGCGCCGGCGTGGCGGACGGCTGGGACACGCCGACCCTGTTGCACAAATTCCGCGCCGCCTTCGTTCGCGGCCGCCCGCTGTCGGACTGGACGCTGCCGCTGGTGGCGCTGACCCGCGGCCGCCGCGCCGCCAGGCTGCTGCGCGAGGCCTTCGGCGCGATCGACATCGAGGATCTCGCCAAGCCGTTCTTCTGCGTCTCCACCAACCTGTCCGGCGCCGGTCGCGTGGTGCACCGGCACGGGCCGCTGTGGCTGTGGCTGCGCGCCTCCAGCGCGATCCCCGGCGTGCTGCCGCCGGTGCTGCACCACGGCGAGGTCTACGTGGACGGCGCACTGGTGGACAACCTGCCCACCGACGTGATGGCCGCCGACGGCCTCGCCCACCTCACCGCGGTGAGCATCCGCGCCGACATCGAGCTGCGCAGCAGCATCGAGGATTTCGCCACGCCGCCGTGGTGGCGCCTGCTGCTGCAACAGCGCCGCGGCCCGCGCTGGCCCGGCCTGGTCTCCACGCTCACTCGCGCCGCGATGGTCAACAGCGAGGAGACCAGCGAGCACTGCCGCGCGCTGGCGCAACGGCTGATCACCCCGCCGCTCGACCACATCGGCATGCTGGCCTGGAAGGACTGGCAGCGCGCGGTGGAGGCAGGTTATCGCGAGACGATGCGGGTGCTCGAAGCGGAGGCTCGACTCCCCTCTCCCGCAAGCGGGCACGCGGGGAGGCGCCATGGATGGCGCCAGCTTTGAGGAGCGAGGAGAGGGGCTTCATGGCACCGCTACAATGCACGCATGAACCCCCTGCGCAGCTACAAGGGCATCGCCCCGACCCTCGGCGGACGCGTCTACGTCGACCCCGCCGCCAGCGTGATCGGCGACGTGGCGCTGGCCGACGACGTTTCGATCTGGCCCGGCGCGGTGTTGCGCGGCGACGTGAACCACATCCGCGTCGGCGCGCGCACGAACATCCAGGACGGCGCGATCGTGCACGTGGCGCATCAGGGGCCGTACGGCCCGGGCTTTCCCTGCCTGATCGGCGCGGACGTCACCATCGGCCACGCGGCGGTGGTGCACGCCTGCACGATCGAGGACGGCTGCCTGATCGGCATGCACGCCAGCGTGCTGGACGGTGCGGTGGTGAAGAAGTTCGGCTTCGTGGGCGCCGGCGCGCTGGTGCCGCCGGGCAAGGTGGTCGGCGAGCGCGAGCTGTGGCTGGGCAACCCGGCGAAGCTCGTGCGCGTGCTCAGCGATGCCCAGGTCGAACAGCTGTTGTACTCGGCCGCGCACTACGTGCGGCTGAAGGACGACTACCTCACCGGTTGAACGCCCTCACTGCGGTGCGGCGCCTTCCACCTGCCGCGCGCTGATCGCCGCCGCCTCTTCCGCATGCCGCTTGCCCAGCAGGGTGCGCTGGGCATCGAGGTAGCCGCCGAGCAGGGCCAGCTTGTAGTCGCTGGCGTGCAGCTCATCGTGCGCGGGGTCGTACTTGTAGTTGCCGGCATCGTAGGCACGCAGCAGCTGCAGCTCGCGCTGCGCCTCGTCGAGATTGCCCGCGGCGATCGCCTGCTCCGCGTCCTCGCAGGCCGGCTTGAACGCCTCGCGCAGGCGGTCAAGCGCGGTGCGGTTGCGCGGGTCGAGCTGCAGCACGCTGAAGTAGAACTCGAACGCGTTGCTGCCCACCGGCGCCACCCGGCGGCCGTCGTGCAGCGCGTCGGCGGCGAGGCCCAGCAGGATGCGCGTGCCGCTGTCGTCGACGGCCGGTGCGGCCGCGGCGCGCGCGTTCCAGTGCCACCAGCCGCCGCCGGCCAGGATCAGCGCCAGGATGCCGCCCAGCCAGAGCTTGCGGCGGAAAAGGAAGGTTGCGAGAGCTTGCATGACACCCGTGCCTGACCGGAACCGCGGTCGCGGCCGTCCGTCGGGACGACCGCGACCGTGGCGGCAAGCTAGCGGCGCATCATGTCAGTGCGATGACTCATGCTTGCGCCTTCACCAGTCAAGCAATGCACTGCCCTGGTCGGGCGAGCCGTCCGGATGGCTGAACCAGTACACACCGTTCTGCCCGCCGGGACAGCCCTGACCGCTGCTGTACGCGGTCACCGCACCCGCTGCCGAAGCCACGTCCGCGCGATAGCAGCCGCCCAGCGAATCGCGATACGCGAAGGCCTGCGTACTGGCCTGGCCGCTGTGCCCGGTGAGGTTGCCGCCGGCGTCGAAGGCCAGCGTGTCGGCGCTGTTCACCGTGTTGTCCACGTGGTCCGCATACACGGTGATGCCGGCGAACGCCCGCGAACGATGCAGCGAGTAACCCTGCTGCACCGTGGTGGCCGCGGTGAAGCTGCCGTCGGCGGCCACCGGCTGGTCGTAGTCCACGTGCAGCGGATAACTCACCTGCTGCCGGTACTCGCGGGTGACGATCGGCCCGATGCGGCTGCGGCTCACCCCGTCCATCGCGGTGAGCTGGTCGGTGACCTGGCGATAGGTGCTCGCATTGATCGTGAAGGCCTGGGTGTCGGCGAAGCTGACGGTCTGGTCCACCGAGTTCCGCACGCGGCCGTGCGAGGTGTCGACGTAGCCCTCGATCACGAAGTGGCGCGAGAGGTTCGTGGTGATGGCGCCGTTGCCGCCGCCGTCCAGCGTGCTGGCGATGGTCGGCGCGGGCGCCTGGCCGACCAGGGTGTTGCGCGTCACCTGTCCGGTGAGCTGGCGCGCATGGTGGTCCTGGTAGACCAGCAGCGTCGCGGCGGTGGAGAAGTAGTTGTTCGCGCCGGCCACGCTCACCGCCACCGTGTGCTGCGCGCCGTCGCTGAGCGCGCCCGCGAACGGGCTGAGGTCGACCCGGTAGGGCATGAAGTTCATCGTCTGCACGCCGGGGACCGGCCGCCACAGGTAGGGATCGATGCCGCCGGTGTAGATCCACGGATAGACCGGCGCCACCCCGGCGGGCTGGCCGTCGATGCTCACCTCGGCCTCGCGGAAGTTGCCGCCGCCGCACTCGTTCACCGCCGCGGCGTACTGGTCGGGCACGCAGGTGTACCAGAACTCGTCGGCGCTCTGGCTTTGCGCGAACACGTCGAGGTAGGCGCGTTCCACGTTGCGCGGCAGGCTCAGCGTCTTCGACAGCTGGTCGGTGGAAGTGGACAGGTTGGTGACGCTGCCCACCGGGTCGTTGCCCAGCGAAATCACCTGGTCGGGCACGCGCGGCGCGGGCGCCCGCCCCGACGCCGGGTAGAACAGCAGCTTCGCGCTGCCGTGGAGCACCCCGGTGTAGGTGCCGTTGACCAGGTTCCACAGGATCGCCTGGCCCTGGCCGGCGTTCCTGAGCAGCGCGCTGTAGTCGGTGAGGTCGCGCTCCACGTGCCAGCTCCGCGCCACCGTGGCCGAAGGCTCGGCGGTGGTGCCGAAATACAGGTTCACGCCGCCCAGCCAGATCGAGCCGGTGCGGTCGAACTGGCGGCCCGCGGTCACCGAGAAATCCGCCTCCAGCACCACCTTGGCCCAGTGCGTGCCGCAGCCGACGGGCGGCGCGTAGCTGTAGGGGCGGGTGCCGAAATCGTCGAAGGTGTCGTTGCTGAACAGCTGCACGGTGCAGGGCTGGCCCGGCGGGCGCGGCACCGTCGGATCGGCGGTGGTGGTGTTGGACGAACCGACCGGGCTGGCGCCGGCATCGGCGGCGTAGGCACTGCAGGCAAAGCACGTCAGCCCGGCGATGGCCAGGCTGCGAGCGAACATTCCCATGCGCAGCATGCTTTTTTCCCCTTGCGTGTGGGCCTGCCCGTGACTTCTCGCGTCATTGCGGACCGGCACCGTCACCCCCTGCGCCAAGCATGCTGGCACCGGCATTTTTAGACGGGGTCAAATCGGCCGGGCGTTTTCTTGCGACCGCCGCACCGGCGGCCGCCGGCGACTTTTCGGTCAGGCGGCGCGCAGCGCCTGGTACACCGGCTCGGTGTCGGGACGGCGGCCGTGCCACAGCGCGAACGCGTCGGCCGCGGTTTCCACCAGCATGCCGAGGCCGTCGTAGGCATAGCGCGCGCCGGCCGCCTTCGCCCAGGCGAGGAAGCCTATCGCCGCCGCGCCGTAGGCGAGGTCGCAGCAGAGCGCGCGGGCGCCCACCAGCGACGGCGGCAGCTGCAGGCCGCCGCCCAGCACGCCGGCCGAGGTGGCATTGACGACCAGGTCGTAGCTGCCCAGGTTGGCGAGGTCGTTCCAGTAGCGGGTGTGCACGCGTGCCGGTTCGCCGATCGCGTCGGCCAGCGCGTCGGCGGTTTCCGGCGTGCGATTGACGATGGTCAGCGTCTGCACGCCCGCATCCAGCAGCGACCACGCCACGCCGCGCGCGGCGCCGCCCGCGCCCAGCATCAGCGCATCGTGGCCGCGCAGGTCCACCCGGTGGCGCTCGGTGAGGTCGCGCACCAGGCCGTCGCCGTCGGTGTTGTGCGCGGCGAGCCGGCCGTCTGGCAGGCGGGTGAGCACGTTCGCGCTGCCGGCGCGCATCGCCGCCGCGCTGCGTTCGTCCGCCAGCGCGAAGGCCGCGCCCTTGTGCGGCAAGGTGACGTTCGCGCCCGCACCGCCTGCGGCGAAGAACCCGCGCACCGCCGCCACGAAGTCCGCCGGCGCCGCGTCGATGGTGCGGTACTCCAGCGCGATGCCGAACTGCCGTGCGAAGGCCTGGTGGATGCGCGGCGACAGCGAATGCGCGATCGGATGGCCGAACACGGCAAACTGGGTGGGCTGGGTCATGCGCTGCTCCTGGGAAGGGACGGCCATTCTGACTCCCCTCTCCCGCTTGCGGGAGAGGGGTTGGGGGAGAGGGAATACGTAGGTCGGGCTTCAGCCCGACGTCGGCGTACCCGGGTGCATGGTCGGGATGAATCCCGACCCACGGCACGAAGCGTCGTCGTCGCGATCCGTGAGACGTCCTCTTGCGAGTCTGCTTCCACCGCCCCGCGAGGAAGCCGCCATGCGCCCCACCGCCATCGACCATCGCCGCCACGACCGCCTGCTCGCCATCGCCCTGCTGTGGCTGGCCATCGGCACTGCGCTGCTCGTCACCACCCTGGTGCCGGCGCATACCGCGCTGCTGGGCTGGGCGCCGCTGGTGTGGCTGCTGCTGGCGCCGCTGGCGCTGCTGCTGATCCTCGAACCCGACCTGCCGCGGCAATTGCTCGCATGGCGGCATGCGCGGCGCGGGCACGCGACGCGCCGTCACTGAATTCCATCTGGCAGTGGAACGGCCCGCGGCCGGGATGCCGTGGGCCAAGGAGTGCATTGCGCGAGGGAGCGCGCCCGGTGCCGGATGCCGCAGGGAGGCGGCATCCGGCACGATCTCGTCCAGTTGCCGGCATGTCAGTTGCCGGCGTGCTCGCGCTGGGACATCCGCGTGCCGATGCCCTGCCGCTTGCGTTCCATCCGGCGCAGAAACTCGCGCATCACGCGCAGGTACAACTCCTCGCCGAGGTGGACGTCTTCCACACCGGCATCGATCGACGGGTTGTCGTTGACCTCGATCACCACCGGCTTGTCGCCGACCTGCTTGAGGTCCACGCCGTAGAAGCCGTCGCCGACCGCGCTGGTGGCCTTCAGCGCCAGCTTCACCACTTCGGCCGGCGCGTCGTCCACCGCGATCGTCTTGAAGCCGCCGGATTTCGCCGTGCCCTTGGCGCCGTGGTTGTAGATCTGCCAATGACCGCGCGACATGTAGTACTTGCACGCATACAGCGGCACGCGGTTGAGCACGCCGATGCGCCAGTCGAATTCGGTGTAGACGTATTCCTGCGCCAGCAGCAGCGCGCTGTGCTGGAACAGCTCGCCGCTCGCTTTGCCCAGCGCCTCCTCGTTCTCCACCTTCACCACGCCGCGCGAGAACGAGCCGTCGGGGATCTTCAGCACCAGCGGGTAACCGAGCCGCGCGGCCACTTCCTTCATGCCCTTGCTGTCGTCGCGGTAGAGGATCTCGGTGCGCGGCACGGCGAGCTTTCGCGAGACCATCAGGTCGTTGAGGAAGATCTTGTTCGTGCAGCGCAGGATCGAGGCCGGGTCGTCGATCACCACCATGCCCTCCTTCTCCGCGCGATGGGCGAAGCGATAGGTGTGGTTGTCGCTGGCGGTGGTCTCGCGGATGAACAGGCCGTCGTACTCGGCGAGGCGCTGGTAGTCGTTCTTGCCGATGGTGTCGACCTCGATGCCGAGCTCCTTGCCGGCAGCGACGAACTGCTTGAGCGCCTTCCTGTTCGACGGTGGCATCTGCTCGTCGGGGTCGACCAGCATCGCCAGGTCGTAGCGGTACAGCTTGCGCGCGCGCGGCTTGCGCCACAGCTTGCGCGAGAAGCGGTCCAGCTCCTCGGCGAACGCGTCCTCCTGGGCGTCGTCCAGCGTGTGCAGGCCCACCGGCTTGATCGAACTGACCTGCCACACGCGGTCGCGCTCGAATTCGATGCGCAGCAGCGGGCAGGGAAAGGATTCGAACACCTGCCGCGACAGGTCCTGCAGCGCGGGATAGGCGGTCTCGCCGAAGTAGACCAGGATGCCGAAATCGGTGGTGTCGCGGCCGCCGGCGGGCAGGAAATGGGTGAGCTTGGTGTTGAGATCCTCGATGTCCACGCCGTACAGCGAACGCCGGCCCAGGTCGTTGATGGTGCGCACCGACGGCATCACCTTGTGCCCGCGCGCCTCGGCCAGCAGCGACACGTAGTAGCCGGTGCCCAGGTACTTGTAGCTGCGGCACAGGTTGATGACGTGGGTGCGCTCGTCGTCGCTGCCGGCCGGCTCGCGCAGGTAGTCCGCTGCGCTGACCACGTCCACGGACGGGTAGTAGGAGCCCCAGTCGGAGGCTTTCTCGACCACGATGACCAGACGGGCCATGTCACCACTCGGTTGCGATTGCGGGGGGACGCCCCGGGACAGGGCGGGGAGGCGAAACAGGGCCGCAGTTTCGCACAGGGCAGCCGCCGCACGGGCCGTGGCACTGAACCTTTTCTGAGCGTCCGCACGACATCGCGATTGCCGCACCGCGAGCCCGGCACTACAGTCCGCCCCGGCCGACGGACTTGCTGCGCGGCCGGCCGCACCCGCCGTCAACCGAGGCCGTGATCCATGACGCCAGCCGCCGCCGTGCGCATCCGCTCCGCCGAACTCTCCGATCTCGACGACCTGGTGGCGCTGGAGGAGCACAGCTTCGACAGCGACCGGCTGAGCCGCGCGCAGTTCCGCCGCCACCTCGACAGCGACAGCGCAAAGGTGCTGGTGGCCAGCACCGGCCCGCACCGCTTCCTCGGCACCGCCGTGGTGTTCTTCCGCAAGCGCAGCGGCGTGGCGCGGCTGTACTCGATCGCCACCCACCACGCCGCGCGCGGCCAGGGCGTGGGCTCGGCCCTGCTGGCCGCCGCCGAGCAACTCGCCCGCCGCCGCCGCTGCCGCGCGCTGCGCCTGGAAGTGCGCGCCGACAACCCCGCCGCGACCCGCCTGTACGAACGCCTGGGCTATCGTCGGCTGGCTGCGTTGGCGGGTTACTACGAAGACGGCGGGGACGGCTGGCGCTACGAGAAGCTGCTGACCGCCTGAGCCGTCGCGGGCATCAGGGCTGGCGCGTCTCGACGCCTTTCGCCATCGGCGTCCAGTGCACCTGGTCGAGCGAGTATTCCTGCCGGTAGTCGATGCGGTCGCGGCCGCTGAACACGTTCACGGTGCGCGAGTAGACGGTCTTGCCGTGGTCGCTGAATTGCCACGGGAAGGTCCAGCGCTCGCCGTCGACGACCAGGGTGCCGTCGCCGCCCGCGCTACCGTCGGCGGGGATGGCGTGGGTGACGTAGTGGTCGCCGTCCTTGCCGCGCTGGAACACGACCAGCGCCTTCGACTGGCCATCCACGATCTGCTCGCAGGCGTAGAACGCGCGGCCGCGCCAGCAGTCGTTGTGCAGCGTGCCGGTTTCCTTGCCGGCCTTGCCGTACGGCGTGGCGTAGTGCTCGACCTGCGTATGCCAGTTGCCGGCGTAGACCGCGATGCGATCCAGCCCGTCGCTGGCCGCCTGCGCGGCGACGCTGACGAGCAGCAGGCTGGCGCAGCACCAGGGTGAAAGATTTCGCATGGCTTCGTCTCCCCGTCGATCCGGCCTCGCCGCGGCGGCGGCAAGGCCGGGTTGCGATTCACGCGCGCGCCGCGGCCGTCACCTGCGGCCGTGGTTCGCCGCTTCCGCCGCCGCCTTGAGTTCGCGGTTGGCCTGGTCGAGCAGGTCCTTCGCCTTCGCGGCGTGGCCGTCCATGTCCCATTCGTTGGCCTGTTGCGCGACGACGATGCGACGGTAGGCCTGGTCGGTGAGGCGCTGCGCCGCGGCGATGTTCGGATGGCGATGGCCGCTGACATCGCGTACCGGTTGCGCGGCGAACGCGGCGGCGGCGACCAGTGCGAGCGCGGCGGCCGAAACGACCTCTGTGAGCTTCTTCATGTGCGTCTCCCCGATGGTGTGGATGCCACGAGCGGCGGCCGGCTGGCCGCGCCGTGGTGGCGACGCGAAATCTAGCGCGGCCGCGCTTCAAGTTCCTGCGTCGTCTTCGTTCGCAGGTGCGGCCGCTCCTGCGCCGGCTGGCGACTCCGCCGCTTAACCGCCCAGCGGCGAGCTGATGCGTCGCTCGGTGGCCGCGTCCGGCCGCGCCACCAGCGCGCCGTCGCGGGCGAGGCTCACGCTGTAGTGGCCGCCGTCGACCAGCGGCAGGAAGGCGCCGCTGCCGTAGACCGCATCCACCATCGGCAGCGCTCGCGGGTATTGCCGGCGCAGGTCGAGCAGGTCGAAGCCGTCGGCGGAACCGAGGCCGACCACGGTGCGGGGCGCGCTCGCCTCCTGCGCGGGATCGTCGTAGCGGCCGTCGATGCGGTCGAGCCGGTACAGCGGCGGCAGGCCGGCGAGCAGGGCCGGCAGTTTCCACTTCAGCACCACCGCCTCGACGCGCCAGTCGTCCCCCGCCAGTTCGAGCCGGCGCGTGCCGCCGTCGGGCCAGGTCAGCGTGACGGCCCAGCGCTGCGGCGAGAGGATGTGCGCGTCGATATCGACCACCGGCGCCTCCTCGCCCAGCAGGCGATAGCCGCGCAGCGCCCAGCCGCCCGTGCCGAGCAGCACCGCCAGCGCGAAACACGCCACGCACAGCAGCCCATGCCAGCACGCCGCCAGCCCCGCGCCGGCGTCGAGGCGCCGACGCAGCGTCACCAGCTGCAGCAGGCAGAGCAGCAGCAGGATCGCCGCCAGCACCAGCAGCACGGTGGCGGGCAGGCGCAGCAGTTCGATCGGGTTCATCGGGTTTTCCGGGGCGGGGGCGTGCGCATGATAAGCCGCGCGGAAGCGCTCGCTATACTGCGGACGTTCCCGGCGACCGCGGTCGCCGCGTGCGCCCTCCCGCCCGTTTCCCTCTGGTGTCCGATCATGCGCCGTCCGCTGCTGCTGCCGCTCTGCCTCGTCGCCGCCCTGCTTGCCGGCTGCGGCAACAAGGGTCCGCTGTACCTGCCGAACAATCCGCATCCGCCGGTCCACGTGCCGCCGCAGCCCACGCCGGCGCAATCGGCGCCGGCCCCGGCGAGCAGCAGCGCCGCGTCCGCCATCACGCGCTGAGCGCGGCGATGCTGCGCTTCTCCAAGATGCACGGCCTGGGCAACGACTTCGTCGTGCTCGATTGCCGCCGCGCGCCGTTCGCGCTGGACGTGGCGCGCATGCGCGCGCTGGCCGACCGCCGCACCGGCGTCGGCTTCGACCAGCTGCTCTGCGTGGAGCCGGCGCGCGACGCCACCTGCGCGTACTACTACGGCATCTGGAACACCGACGGCTCGCCCTCGGGCCAGTGCGGCAACGGCGTGCGCTGCGTGGCGGCGTGGCTGCATCGCGCCGGCGCGCTGGCGCTCGGCGAGGCGGTGCGGCTGGAAAGCCCGTCCGGCCCGGTGACGGTGCGCCTGCTCGCCGCACACGAGGTCGCCGTGGACATGGGCGAGCCGGCGTTCGCGCCCGCGCGCATTCCGTTCGCGGCGGCGGCCGAGGCGGATCGCTACGCGATCGAGGTCGACGGCGCCATGCTGGAGATCGGCGCGGTATCGATGGGCAATCCGCACGCGGTGGTGATGGCGGACACGCTGGCCGCGGACGCGCCGGCGCGGCTGGGCCCGGCGCTCAGCACGCATGCACGCTTTGCCGAGGGGGCGAATGCCGGCTTCGTTGAACGCCTCGACCGCGGCCACCTCAAGCTGCGCGTGCACGAGCGCGGCGCGGGCTGGACCCAGGCCTGCGGCACCGGCGCCTGCGCCGCGATGGCGGTGCTGCGCCGGCGCGGCGAGGTGGACGAAAGCGTGCGGGTGGAGTTGCCCGGCGGCGTGCTGCGCATAGCCTGGCGCGGCCCCGGCCACACGCTGTGGATGACCGGCCCGGCCGCGTTCGTGTTCGAAGGTGAATGGCTGGATTGATCCCTGCGCGCGTCCATCGCACACTCGGGGCATGACCGGCCCGAGGAAAACGCGCATGAACGTCCCGCTGTCCGACGACGCCACCGAGGCCGGCGCCGTCGCGGCCTACCTGAAACAGCACCCCGCCTTCCTCAGCGACTACCCCGAGCTGGCCGCCCAGCTCACCTTGCCGCGCGAGCAGGGCGCGGTGGCCTCGCTGGCCACCTACCAGCTGCAGCAGTTGCGCGAGAAGAACGCGGAGCTGGAGCGCCGCCTCGCCGAGCTCACCGCGATCGCCGCCGACAACGAGCGGCTGATGGAACGCGTGCACGCGCTGACCGTGGCGCTGCTGCGCGCGAACACGCTGGAAGTGACCACGCGCACCGTGATGGCTCGGCTCAGCGAGGATTTCCACACCGAGCAGGTGCGCCTGCTGCTGTTCGGCAACAACCCCGACCTACCGCGCTCGGACTGGCTGCGCCAGGTGGGCGGCGGCGCCGCCGAGCTGCCCGAGCTGGCCGAGCTGCTGCAGCGGCACGAGCCCGTCTCCGGCCGGTTGTCGGCCGACAAGCTGGCGCAGCTGTTCGGCGACGAAGCTCCCGCGATCCGCTCGGCGGCGCTGATGCCGCTGGGCGACGCCGGCATCCTCGCGATCGGCAGCCAGGACCCGGACCGCTTCCAGCCCGGCATGGGCACGCTGTTCCTGAAGATGATCGCCGCCACCGTCACCGCCGCGCTGGCACGGGCGCACGACCTGACTTGATGCCGTGACGACGCCCGCGCAGCAGGTCGAGGCCTGGCTGGCCCGCCTCGCCGGCGAGCGGCAGGCCTCGCCGCATACCGTGGACGGCTACCGCCGCGACCTCGCCAAGCTCACCGCCTGGATGGAGGCGCAAGGTGTAGGCGAATTCGCCGCGCTGGAACCGAACCGGATGCGCCAATTCGTCGCCGCCAGGCATCGCGCCGGGCTGGCGCCGAAGAGCCTGCAACGCCTGCTGTCCTCCTGCCGCAGCCTGTTCCGCCAGCTCAGCCGCGAAGGCGCGCTGGCGCACGACCCGCTGGCCGGCGTGCGCGGCCCCAAGGTGCAGCGCAAGCTGCCGGTGGTGCTGGACGTGGACGAGGCCGCCAGCCTGGTGGAAGCGGGCGGCGACGGCGCGTTGGGCGTGCGCGACCGCGCGATGCTGGAGCTGTTCTACTCCTCCGGCCTGCGCCTCTCCGAGCTGGTCGGCCTGCGCTGGGGCGATCTCGACCTCGACGGCGGCGAAGTGCGCGTGCTCGGCAAGGGCCGCAAGACGCGCATCGTGCCGGTGGGCCGCCACGCGGTGGCCGCGCTGCGGGCCCTGGGCGCGGCCGAGGACGGCGCAGCAGAGGCGCCGGTGTTCCGCGGCCGCGGCGGCGCGACCATCAGCCCGCGCACCGTGCAGGCGCGGCTGCAGAAACTCGCGCTGATGCATGGTTTCGCCAAGCACGTGCACCCGCACCTGCTGCGCCACACTTTCGCAAGCCACATGCTGGAATCCTCCGGCGACCTGCGCGCGGTGCAGGAACTGCTCGGCCACGCCGACATCGCCACCACCCAGATCTACACTCACCTGGATTTCCAGCATCTGGCGAAGGTGTACGACGCGGCGCATCCCAGGGCCAAGAGAAAGTAACCGCGCTCCTTGCGCGTTGCCCCTACTCTCAAGGCTCGAACGGGACTGGAGGCCGCAGAGACGAAACGCTCAACGCGCCCCGTTCGACGAGAGCTCAACGGTGCCAGCGCGCGCGATGGATCTGCGGCTGTGCAGCAACAGGCATATCGCCGTGATCCACAGGATCGTGCCTGTGCCGAGACCGACGGCGACCGTCGCGGCCGGACCCGCAAAATGCACGACCCCGAACACGGCAACGGCCATGATCGCGATACCCGTGCCGTAATAGACAGGCAGTTGGAACAGTCGGGCCAAGGGCAGGAAGTGCAGGCCGACCACCAAGGCGATGCCCGCCGCCAGCAGATCGAAGCGGAATGTCGCCGCGCACAGCAAGACCACCAGCCCGCAACCGATGGCCTCGGCCTTGAGCACCCGCCGGAACGCGCCACCGTTGCGCCTCCACCCCATCGCGCCGGACGCCGGCGAGGCAGCCCGCAAGCGCACGTTGCCCCGGTGCAACACGCGGACGGCAAGCATGAGCAGAGTCGCCGCGGCGGCGTACAGCACCAGCCACAGCACGGGCATGAACCGGGCCACCTTGGCATAGCCCCAGCCCAACCAGAGGAAGCCCGATATCACCAGCAGCGTGGCTCCCATGCCGTGGGCATACAGTGCCGCGGGGTGCCCCGGCGACATCCAGGCGGTCGATCCGGTGTTCGCGCTACGCGTCAACATGGCACCCTCCCCGCGGCCATCGACGATGGCAATCTAGGCCCGCCGCGCGCCCCGGGCCATTGACACTTGTCATCCCGCGAGAGTGCATGGGTATGCGGGGAAGGTTGGGATGAGGGGAGGGTGCTTGCGTAGACGCCGCTTCGAAAGCGCGCTTCGATGAAACCTGTCGCAAGATTGACCCCTCACCTCAATCCTCTCCCCGTAGGGGAGAGGGGGCGAAGGTGCCGCGCGGTTTCGCTCCGCATTGAAGCCCCGATGGGCCGACCCCATCTCGTTCGCTCAACCTCGGAGCTCTTATGGAATCCTTCCACGCCACCACCATCGTCAGCGTGCGCCGCAACGGCAAGGTCGTGATCGGCGGCGACGGCCAGGTCACCTTCGGCAACACGGTGATGAAGGCCAACGCGCGCAAGATCCGCCGCCTCGGCAAGGACCAGAACGTGCTGACCGGCTTCGCCGGCGCCACCGCCGATGCGTTCACCCTGTTCGAACTGTTCGAGCAGAAGCTGGACAAGCACGGCAACAACCTCACCCGCGCCGCGGTGGAGATGGCCAAGGAATGGCGCACCGACCGCCGCCTCGGCCGGCTCGAAGCGATGCTGGCGGTGGCCGACAAGGAGGCCTCGCTCTTGATCTCCGGCAACGGCGACGTGCTGGAACCCGAGCACGGCCTGATCGCGATCGGTTCCGGCGGCCCCTACGCGCAGTCCGCCGCGCTGGCGCTGATGGAGAACAGCGAGCTGGACGCGCGCGGCATCGTCGAGCGCGCGCTGAAGATCGCCGGCGACATCTGCATCTACACCAACCACAACACCACGATCGAAGAGCTGTAGGCGCGCGCTCAGCTTTTGCGATCGTCCCTGATCGCGAAGATCAAACGGGCGGCCATCCGTGGCCGCACTTCTCACCAAAAGCCGCACCCTGGCGTTGCAGCTTTTCCACACACTTGACGCAACCATGTCCGAACTGACCCCCCGCGAAATCGTCAACGAACTCGACCGCTACATCATCGGCCAACACGGCGCCAAGCGCGCCGTCGCGGTGGCGCTGCGCAGCCGCTGGCGGCGCATGCAACTGGAACCGGCGATGCGCAACGAGATCACGCCGAAGAACATCCTGATGATCGGCCCCACCGGCGTGGGCAAGACCGAGATCGCGCGTCGCCTCGCCACGCTGGCGAACGCGCCGTTCGTGAAGGTGGAAGCCACCAAGTTCACCGAGGTGGGCTACGTGGGCAAGGATGTCGAATCGATCATCCGCGATCTCGCCGACGTGGCCTACAAGCTCACCCGCGAGCAGGCGATGAAGCGCGTGCGCACCCAGGCCGAGGACCGCGCCGAGGACCGCATCCTCGACGCCCTGCTGCCGCGCCGGCAGGCGCCCAGCGACTGGAGCCACGACCAGGCCGCCGCGCCGACCATCGACAGCGACACTCGCCAGAAGCTGCGCAAGCAGCTGCGCGAAGGCGCACTGGACGAGCGCGAGATCGAGCTGGATTTCGCCATGAACGTGGGCGTGGAGATCATGTCGCCGCCCGGCATGGAAGAGATGGGCGCGCAGCTGCGCCAGATGTTCCAGAACCTGGGCGGCGCCAAGACCCAGCACCGCAAGCTGGCGATCAAGCTGGCGCGCCCGCTGCTGGTCGACGAGGAGGCCGCCAAGCTGCTCAACGACGAGGAGATCCGCGCCCAGGCGGTGGAGGCCGCCGAGCAGAACGGCATCGTCTTCCTCGACGAGATCGACAAGATCGCGCAGCGCTCCGAATGGGGCGGCGCCGGCGTCAGCCGCGAGGGCGTGCAGCGCGACCTGCTGCCGCTGGTGGAAGGCTCCACCGTGTCCACCAAGTACGGCCCGCTGAAGACCGACCACATGCTGTTCATTGCCTCGGGCGCGTTCTCGCTGGCCAAGCCGTCGGACCTGATCCCGGAGTTGCAGGGCCGCCTGCCGATCCGTGTCGAGCTGTCGGCGCTCAGCGTCGACGACTTCAAGCGCATCCTGCGCGAACCGCACAACGCGCTGACCAAGCAGTACGTGGCCCTGCTCGGCACCGAAGGCGTGAGCCTGGAGTTCACCGACTCCGGCATCGACCGGCTGGCCGAGGTGGCCTACCAGGTGAACGAACGCACCGAGAACATCGGCGCCCGCCGCCTGCACACCGTGATGGAGCGGCTGCTGGAAACGATCTCATACGATGCGGCAGACAAATCCGGTGAAAAATACCTGATCGACGCCGAACAGGTAGACAAGAACCTCGGAAACCTGGTCAGCAACGAGGATCTCAGCCGCTATATCCTGTAAGGCCGACGGCGGCGGCGTAACACCTGTGCAGTCCGTCGCCATACCGCGCGAGCTGCCCGCTTGCACCGCCATTCGTACTTTTAGTCGATTTTGATCGCATGTTCGCCGAACTTATATCGTTTGAACAAGCCGGAGAGGCCACTCTGCTAAAATAGGTCCGCTATGGCAAAGATTCTCGAGTTCAAGACCAATGGCCTGCGCGCCCAGCTGCGCGAGGCCCAGCAGCAGCGGACGATGGTGCGGCTGTGGCGCAGCGAGTTGGAGCACGGCAGCTTCTGCGGTTACGTGGGCGGCGTGGGTCGCGAGTTCGTGCTGCTGTGGGTGCTCGGCGACGGCATCACCGACGACGGCATCTACGTGATGCGCCACCGCGACATCACCGAGCTGGAGTCGCCGGAGCGCCACCACGTCTTCATGGCCAAGGCGCTGGAACTGAAGGGCGTCGCCCCACACCTGCCGCGCGGTTTCCCGCTGGACGGCATCCGCGAGGCCGTGCAGGCCGCCGGCGCGATGTCGCCGGTGATCGGCGTGCACGTGGACAGCGAGGAAGAGGAGGAGGTCTGCTACATCGGCCACCTCGTCCGCGTGGACGACGACGGCTTCTACCTGCAGGAACTCAGCCCCGACGCGGAGTGGATGCGCCAGGCCTCGTTCTTCGCCTGGGACGAAGTCTCCACGCTCAGCATCGGCGACGGCTACGCGCAGTCCCTGCTCGCCGTGGCCGGCCCCGCGCCGGCATTGGAGCCCGGCGACGCGGGCATCGGCCACATGTCCTGACGCCCGATCCTCGCCGCTGCACCTGGACGCCCGCCGCAACCCGGCGGGCGTTTCGTTTGGGCTCTTTGCGCACCCCTCCCGCGAAGGCACACTGCGCTCTACTCCCCTCTCCCGCCTGCGGGAGAGGGGTCGGGGGAGAGGGCTGCCTTGCCATGCTGCTTGCCCACTCCCGCACGCGACACTGAACAACGCACAGGTAACCTGCATGCCCCGCATCGTCGTCGTCGGCAGCATCAACATGGATCTGGTCACGCTCGCGCCGCGCTTTCCCGGCCCGGGCGAGACGCTGCTCGGCAGCCGCTTCCTCACCGCGCACGGCGGCAAGGGCGCGAACCAGGCGGTGGCCGCTGCGCGGCTGGGCGCCAAAGTGGCGATGATCGGCGCGCTGGGCCGCGACGCCTTCGGCGACCAGCTGCACGCGGGGCTGGCGCGCGAAGGCATAGTCCTCACCCACGTCACCCGCCTCGATGACGAAGGCAGCGGCACCGCCTCGATCACCGTGGCCGAAGGCGAGAACCAGATCATCGTGGTGCCCGCCGCCAACGCGCGCGTCACCCCGGCCCAGGTCGAAGCCGCGCGCGACACCATCGCCCGCGCCGACGCCGTGCTGGTGCAGCTGGAAATCCCGCTGGAAACCGTGGAAGCCACGCTGCGCCTCGGTCGGCGCGAAAACGTGCCGATGATCCTGAATCCCGCGCCCGCACAGAAGCTGCCTGCCGAGTGGCTGCAGCTCGCGAGTTACCTCACCCCGAACCAGCATGAGCTGGCCATCGTGCTGGGCGACGATGCGCAGACGGATTTCCGCGAACTGATGTGCCGCGCCCGCTGCCCCGTGGTGCTCACTCGCGGCAGCGAAGGCGCGTGGTACCGCGACGACGCCCACCCCGAGCCGCAGCACCAGCCCGGCTTCGTGGTCGACGCGGTCGACACCACCGGCGCCGGCGACACCTTCAACGGCGCGCTCGCGGTGTTCCTGCACGAAGGCCTGCCGCAAGCGGTGCGCAAGGCCTGCGCCGCCGCCGCGCTGTCGGTGACGAAGCTGGGGGCGCAGGGCGGCATGCCACGGCGAGGCGAGCTCGATTGCTGGTTGGCTACCGACAGCCCGCTGAACCGTCCCTATGCGACCGTTCCTCAATCCCACAACAACTGAATCGCTACCTTGAAATTGCGATTGACCCCTGCGTGTCCGCCCTCATTAGTTCTACTGCCGTGGAAGACAGCATGGCGTTTGGTTGGTGCAAGGCAACCCGTATCGTGACATGGCAAACTACGCTGGATTTCAGGCCAAAAGCCTTGGTGCAACCTTCATGCAATTGACCGGACTCGGCATTTATTCGTATCCCGAAGCTGCCCGGCTCGCTGGCGTGCAGGCCGCCGAGTTGCGCCGCTGGTTGCGCGGATACACGAGTGGCAAGGGTGAACACGGTCACTCGCAGCCCCCGCTGTGGACGTCCGAGCTGGTGGATACCGGCATTGATGGCCTGAGCTTCCACGACTTGCTGGAGGTGCGTTTCGTCAAGCAGTTCCGCAAGCTCGAAATCAGCTTGCAGGCCATCCGCGTTGCCGCCGCCAACGCACGCGAGATACTGGGAAGCCCTTACCCCTTCACTTGCAAGGGCTTCCAGACGGACGGCAAAAGCATCTTTGCCGATGCGATGCGGGAAACTGGCGAAACCGAGTTGCTCGACCTGCTCAAACGGCAATATGTGTTCGACAAGATCGTGCGTCCGTCACTGTATGCCGGTATCGAATTTGGTGCCGATGAACGTGCGGCACGCTGGTATCCGATGGAGCGCAGCAAGAGCGTTGTGCTCGATCCCGACTTGGCGTTTGGCAAGCCGGTCGTGACCGACGTCGGGCTGCGCACGGACATCCTGCACGACGCGTGGGTAGCCGAAGACAAGGACAAGCAACGGGTGGCACGCTTGTATGGCGTGTCAGTGTCTGCTGTCGAGACAGCCATCCGCTTCGAGCAACAACTGGCTGCGTGAAGCTGGTACTCGACAACAACCTTCCGCCAGCGCTCGCCGCCGCGCTGAATCAACTCAGCATGGGCCAATGGGGTGACGACCACCAAGTCAGTCATCTGCGTGATCGTTTCCCCGCCAATACCCCGGATACGGAATGGATCACTGCGCTCTCACAAGAGGGTGGCTGGACCGTGGTGACGCACGATCGCTTCAACAAGGGTCAGGAACGCGAAGTACTGAAACGCGCCGACATCAAGGTTTTCCTGCTCGACAAAAGCTGGACTAACCAAAACTTCTGGGCGAAGGCCGAAAACCTCGTCCGCTGGTGGCCTGCCATCGTGGAACAAGCGGAACGCATTCGCGGTGGTGCTGCATTTCGCGTGCGCTGGAAATTCAGCGGCAAGGGGCAGTTCGAGCAGATCACGCTTTGAACCGGATCAAGCGTCGTCGACGATACAGAAGCTGACCTTGAGTCCGTTGAACCACGACGCCGGAATCAGTCCATCGTGTTGCAGGCGACCCGCCACGATGCCGGGGTGAATGCCAAGCCGTTGGGCAAAGTCGTTCACGGCCGGTTTCGTCTTGAGCAGGGCCAACTCGGCAACCGATACCGGAGGGATCAGCCAATCCCTGGCCCAGGCGTTCGCTTCCCGTTCCTCGTCGGTGAACGATGCCGTGTGATTGGGATCATCGAGGAAAACCGATTCCTTCGATTTCTTTCCACGCCCGTGCAGCAGGATATGCGCCGCTTCGTGGAACAGAGTGAACCAGAAGCGGTCGTTGGTCTTGCCGTACAGCGACAGCTGGATGAGCGGGCGATCCGCTTCCAGCCAGCGCGCCACGCCACTGACGTGCGATTTCGGCAAGGCCGGTACCAACACGAAGACCACACCCGAGTCGCGGAACAAGGCGTTCAAGCGCGGCTCGAACTGCTCCGGCGGCAACACGGTCAGGCTGCGCATTTCGTGTAGCGCCTGCTTGAACTTCATCTCGTCGTAGCGCGGCCCGGCCTGCTTCTCGGCAGCTTGCTCGCCCATGCGCAGCCAGGCGGCAATCGCACCCAGGTCGCACTGTTCCTCACGGCTGCGGCGAAACTGGTGCTGCAGCGTACCGTAACGCGAGTGCCAGCCATCCGGCGACGCGACGCCGAAGAAGGCCAGGCACTGTTCCACGATGCCCGGTTTCGAGCGAGCATCGATGCGGCGCTTGTCGATCTTGCCGGCGGCCATCAGGTCACGCACGGGAATGTGTTCCAGCCAGTCCTGCCAGGCCGCGAACCGGCTCGTCGCCTCCTGTTTGGCCAGGCGTTCGCGGTATTGCGCCTCGCGGGTCAACCAGAAACCCACAGGCGCACCGAGCACGCTGCTCAGGCGCATCGCCGCGTCTTCGGTCAGCGGCACCTTGCCGTTGATCAGCTGGCTGACGTGCTTTTCGGAGTAGTCCAGGCGCTGTGCCACCTCCTGCTGTGACCAGCCGCGCTCTTCCAGCAAGTCCGCGACGGTCTCGCCGGGCGGGGAAACCCAATCGGGTTCGAAACGGGTGGCTGACTCAATCATGGTAGTCACCGATGAATTCAATGCAGATGATGGTCACCTGTGACCAGTCGATCGAAGTATCCGGCTTGCGTGGTGTCGGGTCGTTGGCCGGGGCGAACACCAGCCGCCAACCGCCGGCAAGGTCCAGCGCGAACTGGCCTTCGCGATCATGCTTGAGCGGATGCGGGTTGCCGGCCACCAGATCGGTGACCGCTTCGGCGGCTTCCAGGTCGGCCAGTCGAGCATGCAGCTTGCGTGCACAAGCATCCCCCAGTTTCTTGCGCGCCACGGCCTGCTTTTCGCAGAGCTCGCGCAGCTTCCTGTCCTTGAATCCGATCTCCAAGCCGTGCTCCCAAGTCTATATGGGTTTACCTGACAGGTAAAGAAGTTGATGGTACCGATTCAGGCAGAACTTAGCTTCCTGCGACCTGTATCGCCAGCGCCTCGGCAAGACGGGACTGGGTGGCGCGGGACTGCTGCAGGCGTTCGCGCAGCTCGGCGCAGAGGCCGCGCAGCTGTTCGACGCGGGCGACGATGCGGTGTTGTTCGGCGAGGGGTGGGAGCGGAATCAATGCATCATTGAGTTTCGCCAACGTTACTCGTGTGATGGCAACGCCTGTCATTCCGGCACGCATCGCATTGTAGAAATAAGGTGATGCCATGACTCGGACCAAGTAGTCTGATCGAATGCCACAGCTCGGTTTGATTAGAGCGACGCTGGAAAGCATGCTGAATTCTTCGCGTAGCGTGTTGATGGTCACCACCCCAGTGGTGGCGCCATCTTTGATGTAAAGCACATCGCCAAATTCTGGATTGCAGCGCGCGTAAATTTCTTCGTGGACCTCTTTCGTGACGAACGTTACCGTGGAAAGATCCACGCCCCATGGCTTGATGTTTTTTGCTGAAATGTATTTGAAGGGACCACTTGCAACGTTCGTTGGCGAGTGGTGTGTCCCGTCTGTCACTTTCAGCACAGCGTCACCCAAGCGAAGCCAAACCCAGCTTTCTGGCACCGCAAAGGGCCCCGATTCGCTTTGCAGGCTTGAGCGCACGATGCCTTTGATCTTTCCCGAAGCAAACCCCCGAACTTTTTCCGCGTTGATTTTCTGAACCAGGACGCCGACAGATTCATCGGCTGGGTCTTCCGGAACCAGCAACCCGCGGACGGCCAGTTGCAGGATGGTTTGTTCTAGCGCGTCGATGGCTTCGGGGCGGTCGAGCAGCAGGTCGAAGTGGGCGGCGAGGCGTTGCCAGTTCTCGGCCAGCGCCTCAGCGGATTCGCTGGCGGCGAGCGTGTCGAACAGCGTGGCGACGAGTCGTGCGTGCTGCTCGTCCTGCAGGCGGCCGTGCGCTTCCAGCGCATCGCAGAGCTGCATCAGCTCCTCGACGCGGGCGACGATGCGGGCTTGTTCGGCGAGGGGTGGAAGCGCAATCACAATGCTATTCAGCTTCGCCTGATTCATCTTCGGCTGCGCTGTTCCCGTGACATACGGTTCAAGTGATATGGCGTTGATGAATAGCGCCAAATAGGTCATCAACTCAGAATGAGTCGTGTCGATGACATGCGCATGATTGTTGACCCAATACTTGCCATGCGCCAGAAATGCGATGGGTGTTGAACGGTTGACAAGGTTTGCCCCATCCTCCCCAATCAGAAGCAAGGTCTTATCGAACAGGAACCCATCGATCTTGTCGATTACGCCAGAAGCGCCGTAATAATCGTAAGTCTTGGTGCGGTTTTCCCGATCGCTCAGCGAGACGGGGATACGCTCGCCATCGCGATTGATAGAAGCATCGCCAAACCGCGTCCATTCCCACCCGTGCGGTAATTCAAATGGCCTTTCCTCGCCCACGATCGCCGCCAACGGCTTGCCCCGTTTGATCTCGCCTCCCGCAATCAGCCGACCTTTCTCAGCCCGAATTTCTTGCAGCAGCCCACGAGCTGGTTGGTCCCTCGGGTCCTGCGGCACAAGCTTGCCGCGCACCGCCAGCGACAGAATCAACTCCCGCAACTTCGCCACGCCCTGCGGCGCCGTCGCCAGCAGGTCGAACGAGGTGGCGAGTGCCGGCTCCATGGCGGCCTGCAGTGCATAGGCGGCGGCGCGCTCCGCGACACGCGACGCGCTCATGGACGTCCCCGATGGGTGGCATGTTGTTGCAGGAGCGGCTTCAGCCGCGATGCTCTTCCTCCATCTGAAGCAAAAGGCATCGCGGCTGAAGCCGCTCCTGCAAGGGCTCGTAGGTGTGGGCGGCGCGTCATCGCTGCGCCTCGTTCAACGCGGCGCCGAGCAGGGCCTTGAGCTGGTCGCGCAGCCCCTGCGCCTCGGCCTGCAGGCGCTGGTAGTCGGCGAGCAGTTCGTCGGGGTCATGGCTTTCCTGTTCGGCCGCGTGCGGGTTCTTCTGGTCGAGGTTCCAGTTGGCGGCGCGGATGGCGTCGATGCCGACTTTCCACGCGTGTTCGTTTTCCACACGGCTGGCGTAGTGGTCGGCGGCGGCGCCCCACCAGGCTTTTTCGGCGGTGAATTCCTCGATGCGGATCGGCTTGGTCTTGTTGTAGTTCTTCACACCCGGCGGATAGGGATGCTCGTAGTACCAGACGTGTTCGGTGGGCCGGCCCTTGGTGAAGAACAGCAGGTTGGTCTTGATGCCGGTGTAGGGGCTGAACACGCCGTTGGGCAGGCGCACGATGGTGTGCAGGTCGCATTCGGTGAGCAGCTGTTCCTTGATGCGCGACTTGACGCCTTCGCCGAACAAGGTGCCGTCGGGCAGCACCACGGCGCCGCGGCCGTCGGTTTTCAGCAGGTGCTTGATCAGCACCAGGAACAGGTCGGCGGTTTCCTTGGTGCGCACGTCGGCGGGAAAGTTGCCCTCCACACCGGGTTCCTCGGTGCCGCCGAACGGCGGGTTGGTGAGGATCACGTCGACCCGATCCTTGGCGCCGTAGTTGCGCAGCGGGTAGGTGAGCGTGTTGTCGTGGCGGATCTCGCTGGGCACATCGATGCCGTGCAGCAGCATGTTGGTGACGCACAGCAGGTGCGGCAGCTGCTTCTTCTCCACGCCGTGGATGGAGGTTTGCAGGGTGGCTTCGTCCTCGGCGCTACGGGCCTGCTTGCGCAGATGCTCCAGCGCGCAGACCAGGAAGCCACCGGTGCCACAGGCGGGGTCGAGCACTTTCTCGCCCAACTGCGGATCGACCATGTCGACCATGAACTGGGTGACCGCGCGCGGCGTGTAGAACTCACCGGCGTTGCCGGCGGACTGCAGGTCGCGCAGCAGCTTTTCGTAGATGTCGTTGAACTGGTGGCGGTCGGCCTGGCGGTTGAAGTCGATCGCGTTGATTTTGTTGACCACCTGGCGCAGCAGCTGACCGGACTTCATGTAGTTGAAGGCGTCCTCGAACACGCTGCGGATGACGTAGCCGCGCGGGTTGCGCTTGAGGTCGCCGGGCAACTCCTTGAGCGTTGGGAATAGCTGGATGTTGATGAAGTCCAGCAAGTCGTCCCCGGTGCGGCCCTCCGAGTCCGCCGCCCAGTCGCGCCAACGCAGATGCTCGGGCAGCGGCGAACGGTAGTGGTCATGCATCACTTCGAGCTGTTCTTCATGCGCGTCGAAGATCTTCAGGAAGAACAGCCAGGTGAGCTGGCCGATGCGCTGGGCATCACCGTCGACGCCGGCATCCTGGCGCATGATGTCCTGGATGGATTTGACGATAGAGCCGAGGTTGGACATTTTTGTTCTGCGTTGAAGTGGTGTCTTCCCTTCTCCCACTGGCGACCTTGGGAGTCCCCTTGCGGGTGAGAAGGTGCCCGAGGGGCGGATGAGGGTTCGGGCGGAGCGTGGAGTTCGGGCTACGAGCGTACCCTCACCCCAGCCCTCTCCCAAGTGGGAGAGGAGGTCAAGAGCGATAAAGCTCCGCTTCCAGCGTGCGCAGCGCCTGCAGGTACTGCGGCTTGCCACCGAACGCGCGCACTAGTTCGATTGGGGTGCCGAGGTGGTCGATCGGCGGCAGACGCAGCACGTCCATGCTTTCCAGCGTCTGCACGCCACTGTCTGCGTACTTGTCGATCAGTGCAGCGATGACCTGGCGCGCGACCGGGCCGTACTGGCTGAACACGTCGCGCTTGCGCACGTGGTTGGCGCGCTCGGCGCGGGTCAGCGGCGGCTGGTCCCAGGCGACGTGCAACACCAGGTCGAAGGGGTCGAAATCCTTGCCGACTTCCTCGGCCAGCGCATCGAGGAATACGCCGTGGTCGTCCAACTCGGCGATCAGCGCCGCCTTGCGTTCGGCGGCCGTCCACGCCTGCAGGAAGGCATCCAGCGATTCGTACTGCTTCTTGATGTTGATGCGGGTGTAGTCGCGCAGGCTTTCGGTGATCAGCTTGCCGTTGCCGTCGAGGTACTGCACACGTTCCTTGGCGATGCTGACAGGCACGCGCTTGCCGTCGATGACGTAGCGCCTGACCTGCTCCGTATCATCGCCGCCCGTACCGGTGTTCCATGGATCAGCGGAACCACCGCCGGTGTCCGTGGCGTCGTAGCTGCCGTGACCCTCGTCGTCGATGGTGGGCGGTGGCGCAGGCGGTTCGACTGGATCATTCGGGCCTGGCTGGTAGACCTGCATCGGGTCGCCGTCGAAATCCTTGTCAGCGAACATCTCGGTGGCGCGCTTGAAGTCCATGATGGTGAACCAGGTCTTGCCCAGGTCCTCGCGCAGGCGAGTACCGCGGCCGACGATCTGCTTGAACGTGGTCATCGACTTAATGGTCTGATCCAGCACGATCAGCTTGCAGGTCTGCGCGTCGACGCCAGTGGACATCAGCCGCGAGGTGGTAGCGATGACTGGAAAGGGCTTCTCGGGGTCGATGAAGTTGTCCAGCTCCAGCTTGCCTTCGCGGTTGTCGCCGGTGATCTGCACCACGTACTTCGGCTGCTCGACACAGATATCTGCGTTGGCATTGGACAACGCCTGGCGCATGCGGCCGGCGTGGTCGATGTCCTCGCAGAAAACGATGGTCTTGGCGTAGCGATCGGTGCTCTTGAGGTATTCAGTGATCCGGGCGGCGACGAGCTGGTCGCGTGCCTCCAGCACCAGCGAGCGGTTCATGTCGCGCTGGTTGTAGATGCGATCCTCGACGAGGTGGCCGTGCTTGTCGGTCATGCCGGCTGGCGGGCGCCAGCCGAGCACGTCGCGGTCGAGGTCGATGCGGATGACCTTGTACGGCGCGAGGTAGCCGTCGTCGATGCCTTGCTTCAGCGAGTAGCTGTACAGCGGCTCGCCGAAGTAGTCGCTGTTGGAGACTTCCTCGGTTTCCTTCGGCGTGGCGGTGAGGCCGATCTGCGCGGCGTTCGTGAAATAGCTGAGAATCTCGTGCCACGCGGAGTCCTCGGCGGCGCTACCACGGTGGCACTCGTCGACGATGACAAGGTCGAAAAAGTCCGGCGAGAACTGCTTGTAGATATTGTCCTCGTCGGTGCTGCCGGAGACGGCCTGGTACAGCGACAGGTAGATCTCGTAGGACTTGTCGACCAGCTTGGTGGCCTGACTGACGGCAAGATCGAGGCTTTCGATGAAGCGCTGGCCGGTCTCGGCGTCGACCCGCTCCACACCCTTCTGGTTCGGGCTGAGCTTGGCCATCGCGCCCTTGAACGGCTTGAAGTCGTTGACAATGGTCTGGTCGATCAGGATGTTGCGGTCGGCCAGGTACAGGATGCGTTTCTTGGCGCCGGACTTCCACAATCGCCAGATGATCTGGAATGCGGTGTAGGTCTTGCCTGTGCCAGTGGCCATCACCAGCAATACACGATCGCTGCCGGCGGCAATCGCCTCGACGGTGCGATTGACTGCGGCGATCTGGTAATAGCGCGGTGGCTTGCCGGGGAACCAGGGAGATTCCGCCACACGACGCACGTCGGACGACCAACCTTTCCAAGTGCAGTAACGCTGCCAGAGTTCGTCGGGCCCGGGGAATTCATCGAGGGCGAGTTCGCGTTCCAGTACGCCGCCGCCCAAGGTGTGATCGCGGAAGATGAAGCCGTCGCCGTTGCTGGAGAACGCGAAGGGAACGTCCAGAAGCTCGGCATATTCGATGGCCTGTACCATGCCGGCATTGAGCGAATGGGTGTTGTCCTTGGCCTCGATCACCGCGAGCGGGCGATCAGCGTGGCGGCACAGCATGTAGTCGGCACGACGGATGCTGTTTTTGTCGCGTGCAGCGCGCTGGCCGCGCACCACCATACGACCCGCCCTGAGCGTGAACTCCTGGAACACCTGCTCGTTCACGTCCCAGCCGCTGGCGACCAAGGCTGGCGTGATGAACTTCAGGCAGATGTCCGCTTCGGACAGTTTCTTCTTATCCATGAAGCAAGGCCCTGACGATTCCCCCTCGGAAACCAGCGCCAAGCATAGGGGCTAGCTTCGCGATGGGCCAATCCACCAGCCAAATTCACTTACCGATGCAGAACGAGCCGAAGATCGCGCCGAGCAGGTCGTCGCTGGTGTAGTCGCCGGTGATTTCGCCCAGCGCGTGCTGGGCCTGGCGCAGTTCCTCGGCGGCGAGTTCGCCGGCGCGGGTGCCGGCGAGGGCGTGGGCGGTGTGGTCGAGATGGGTGCGCACGGTTTCGAGCGCGAGCACATGGCGGCGACGCGCGCTGAACGCGCCTTCGCCGCTGCCGGCGCCCGCGAGTTGCTTGAGGTGTTCGCGCAGTGCGTCGAGGCCGTCACCGGTTTTCGCGGAGGCCCACAGCCAGCGGGTGCCGTCGCGGGTTTCCGCGTGCGGCGCGGCGTGGGCGAGGTCGATCTTGTTGACGAGCACCACGCGTTCGGCGCCGGCGGGCAGGGTGTCGAACAGGGCGAGGTCGGCCTGCGCGTGCTCGGCGTCGGTGACGAGCAGGGCGGCGTCTGCACGGGCGAGTTCGCCGTGGGCGCGGCGCACGCCTTCGCGTTCGACTTCGTCTTCCGTTTCGCGCAAGCCCGCGGTGTCGGCCAGTTCCAGCGCCACGCCGTCGAGCGCCACG
>Ga0207702_10000175_pt1 | contig 77336 bp, 50 predicted proteins | sample KBSCornC62_FD_184302 | JGI IMG/M metagenome (GOLD analysis project Ga0207702, IMG submission 184302) | Corn rhizosphere microbial communities from Kellogg Biological Station, Michigan, USA - KBS Corn C6-2 (SPAdes) (version 2) | ecosystem: Host-associated > Plants > Roots > Rhizosphere > Soil ...
TGCGACTTGCAGCTCCGTCGCCAACCGAAGCAACCACATACAGGCCGTTATCAAGAGCTCGGGCTCGGGTGACAGTGTCCCAGTGCCTCGCACCTGGATCACCTGCTATCGGCAGAAACACGATCTCAGCTCCCTCAAGACGCATGATGCGGAACGTTTCCGGGAAGACGAAATCCCAACAAATCAGAATGCCAATGCGCCCGAAGTCCGTTTCGAAAACCGGGTATTCATTCCCCGGAGTTTCGCCATCCTCAACTTCGGCAAGAGGAAGATGCGTCTTCCTGTATTTTCCCGTGATTCGGCCATCACGATCGATAAGAACAGCCGTATCGTAGGTTTTGCCTTCGTCCAATTCCAGCATGCCTGCAATAATGTACGAGCTGTATTCTCGTGCCTTGCGGGCCAGAACATCAGTCGCAGGACCCGGAATCGGCTCGGAACGGTCGTGGGCGCTGCCCTTCACTCCACGTTCCGGAGAAAACTCTGTCAGCAGAATTGCATCCGGTTTCTCGCGGCCGGCTTGGTCCAACACGTCTGACATGGATCGGAGGTTGTTTTGAAGCGTGGTATCCCCGCGCATTGGAATTCTTGTCGTGACCACCTTCACGTTCCGTCGTGGGGGCTCATTCGTTTCTGTCAAACTGGGTTTGCTGAAGCTTACTGATCCGTCAGCTGTCCACCGCAGCCAAAGTTCGACGGTCACGTTCGTAGCTTTTTCGGGAACACGTAAAGTCCGAGCAGCCCGGTGCCAGCTATTTTCAGCTACAGAAATGTCGTCAACATAGTCTCGCTGAACGGCTTTTCCATCTGGCATGTTCCACGACAGCATGGCTCCTACGCTCCCGCGCTCGTTGATGATGCGCGTGGTCTTGTACAACACCTCGAAGCGATAGCAGTGACCAGCACTGACCGGTATCCCCTTGTTGATCCATTTTCCGAATGACGTGAAATCCGCAGCCGCCAATTGCAGCGTGGCGCCATCCTGCCCGCTTGCGACGTTCGCGCGGGGTTCCAAGTCCCGACGCGGCGACCAGAACTGCCAGGAAATGGGCTGGCCCTTGGAGTCAACGCGGAACTCGGGATTGGGAACAAGATTCGCGCTTGCCTGTCCGAGAGCGGTCACACTGCACAGGCAACCGACCCACAGAAATCGATGAACACTCATTTCGGAACCTCCCGGTCAATGACAAGGTCATGATCGCAATTACGCATTCCATTTCTACACGGCGCACCTGGCGCATGGCCGCCCTGACAAAAATCAAACCATTTCATTCAAAAGTTTTATCAATCTTCGGTCCATCGCCGAGTCCAATACGGGATCATTGGGTTCGTTATTAGGGGAAGGCAGCAAGCCAATCGGCGCGAACGACGTGCTTGTCGCCGCTGCGGGCAATCGCACTTGGTCACTTGATCGTAACAGGAAATGAACGTGAATTTGCGTGCGCCCGCGGCGTTCGCCTCGAGAACTGAAAATCCGTCTCCATCTTCCGACTAAAAAAGACGGAACACTTATGTGCAAGATACAATCCCAGGTCATGAACCGGTCAGTGACTGCTCTTCTTATGTTCGCGCTGAGTTCCTTTTCAGGTTTAGCTGCCCAAAATGATGCTGCTTCGTATGTGAATCCGTTAGTTGGCACGCAGCGTAGTGTGATCGGCTACGGTGGCACCATGCCTTTCGTGACGGCACCATTCGGGATGACGGATTGGACCCCGCAGACGCGACAGAACAAGATCAGCGTCACCTCATATAACTATGATGACTCGACGATTTCTGGGTTCATAGGCACTCATCAGCCGGCGATCTGGATGGGAGATTACGGTTATGTCACGATCATTCCGCAGGTTGGTAAACTGCGCACCACTCCAGAATCATGGAAGCTTCCTTACAGTCACAAATCAGAAGCAGCGCGTCCGGACTACTACCGTGTTTTGCTTAATCCTGGGGCGAGGGGTGAAATTCAGGCGGAGATGACTGCTACTGAGCGTTGCTCGATGTTTCGATTCGCCTTTCCAAAGAACGGCAAGGCCCGCGTTATCGTCGAAGCCTCGCGTTCTGGGATTGCTGGGAGGGCGGCGGTCAATCCTGAAGCGCGAGAGATCGCAGGATATAACCCGCATCGCATGGATGCCCACCTGGGACCACTCGGATTGCCCAACTTCAAGGGCTACTTCGTCGTTCAATTTGAACAGACGCCATCGGACATGAAAACGTATGGCCGCGAGGCCACAGCTGAGTTGAGCCGCGGAGCATACGCGGAATTCACCCCCGGCCAAACCATCCAGTTGCGCGTAGGCACATCATTCATCAGCATCGAACAGGCTCGTGAAAATCTGAAACGAGAACTACCCGATTGGGATTTCGAAGCTGCGCAGAGAAGACTTCGAGCGCAATGGAACCAGAAGTTATCGCAACTTCAGATCGGCGGCGCCACGGATATCGACAGAACACTGATTTACACGGCGATGTACCACGTGCTGCTCTACCCGCGCATTTTCTCGGAGTACGGTCGCTACTATAGCGCCTTTGATGACACAGTCCACGAAGGAGAGAGTTATACCGCTTACTCTATCTGGGACACTTTCCGCGCCGACAACAGCATGCTGACCCTGCTCGCTCCAGAGCGCGTTAGCGGCATGATTACAGCTCTCCTGCAGGATTTCAAAGAAGGCGGGTGGATGCCCAAGTGGCCCAATCCGAGCTATACAAACATCATGATTGGAACCCATGCGGATTCTCTTGTTGCCGAAGCGTTCAGAAAGGGATTTCGTGATTTCGACCGGCAATTGGCGTGGCAGGCCGTTTACAAAGATGCCACGACGCCTCCGGACGGAGATATAACTCGCCGGTGGGTGGACCGTGAAGAGCATACGCCCTACGAAGCTCGTGCAGGGCTCACCTATTACAAGCAGCTTGGATACATCCCCACGGACAGGACCGACGAGGCGGCTTCGCGTACTCTTGAGGACAGTTATGACGATTGGTGTGTTGCGCAAATTGCGCAAGCACTCGGACGGTCGGACGACTACCACTTTTTTCTTAAGCGTTCCCTAAACGACCGGAACCTCTACAATCCTGCTATAGGACTAATGAATGGCAGGACCTCGGAGGGCAAATGGGCTCCGATTGGCAGCACGAAAGATAGCAATCAGAATCGGTCTGTCTCCGGGTGGACGGAAGGGGATGCTTGGGTCTATACCTGGTCGCCGTTGCATGATCAGGCAGGATTGATCTCATTGATGGGCGGCGCTGAGAACTATGACGAAAAGCTGGATCAGCACTTCAAAGGCGGTCACAACGTGCACAGCAACGAACCGAGTCATCACTACGGCTATCTCTACGACTTTGGCGGGCAGCCCTGGAAGACACAGATGATGGTGCGCAGAATTGCGGAAAAAGAATACGACGCGAGCCCGGGCGGCCTGGATGGTGATGACGACTGTGGACAGATGTCGGCTTGGCTCCTGTTTACCGCGATAGGTTTCTATCCCGTGAATCCTGCGAGTGGAGACTACATGATTGGAAGTCCGATGTACCAGCAGATCTCACTCACTGTGGCGAATGGAAGGACCTTTCGTGTAGAAGCGAGCAATAACTCCGCCGAGAATGTCTACATTCAATCTGCGACCCTGAATGGGAGGCCTCTCGATATCCCGGTTATCACGTGGGAACAGATTCAAGCGGGAGGCACGCTGCGCTTCGTCATGGGTCAACAGCCGTCAAAGTGGGGCAGCGACTGGAGACCTCCCATATATCGATAGACTAATGCGTTCGCAACTCCAGCTTGCGATGGGAAGAGTCAGGGTTTGCCCGAAACGGACTGCCATGATTTTCCAAGACTTCCATTCATCGGCATAACTTCTCATCGCTTCTTCGACGCCTTCGCGCGGTTTCTGTCAAACCAAAGCCTGCCGAAAGAACTCCCGGCTGGCCTCGCCGTCTTTCTCGAAAGAGCCTTGACCTTCGATCGAAATTCCCCCCGAGTAGCCGGTTTTCTTCAGATACCCAAAGAACGCGGCATAGTGATCGTCTTCCGCCAGATCGTGCGGCCACGCGCGGCCATGGGGATTGGCGAAGTGCAAATGCACTATCTCGCGTTTGCCAATCTCAATGATCCGGGGGTCTTCGTTCTCTTCCCGCAGGTGGAAGTAGTCGATGATCATTCGGATATTGGGGTGCTTCACCCGGCGCACCATCTCCAGAGCCTCGGCCCCGGTGTTAAGGATGTTGCTCTCCTGGCGTCTTAAAGGCTCGATGGCAACGATGACGTGAGAGCGGCGTGCTACTTCACCCGCCATCTTGAGGAAGGCGGCAATCTGATCACGCGCCTGCTCACGAGAAAATCCTTGCGGCACGTTGCGGGAACCGGCGCTGCCCCATACCACGATGGAAGCCCCGAGACGCCGGCAGCGGGGCAGACACCCCTCGAGATATCCCCTCAAGGCAGAGGTTGGGACTTCGGGGCCAACCACTTTCAAGTCAGGACGGCGGATAAAACTATTGAAGGCATGGCAGCGGAGCGGCGAGGCTAGCACGATATCGGAGAATTCGCGAAACTGATCTTTGCTCATAGCTGCGATTTCAGCCGCGGCCGGTTCTACGTAGTCGAACCCATACTTCGCCGCGCCCGCGACATCGCGGGTACAGACCCCGACCTTTACCGGGCGCGCCCGGCCCCAGGCGACGGGACAGACGAAAGCGGCAGCGGCACCAGCCAGGAATGTTCGGCGTGTCACCATGAGCAGTGCAAAAAGTTACACTTCTTCCGGCACTACATAAGGCGCGCGATACGTGCCGTGCAGCATCTTGGTCGCTTCCTCATCGCCGATGACCTGCTCCCGCTCCGGATCGAATTTCAAGGTGCGACCCAGACGGTAGGAGGTGTTGGCCAAGTGCACCAAAGTGGAAGAGATGTGACCTTCCTCAATCGGACAATGGAGATCTTCGGCGCGCCGGCTGCGAACGCAATCGATGAAGTTTGCCCAGTGGTCGCCGGATGCTTTGCCGGACGGCCCAGGCTCGACCTGATCCGTGAGCCAGGTCTTGTAGGCATCGTATCCATCCATTGCCAGGTAACCGTTTGATCCGTAGAAGATATTGCCGATGGTGTTGGTTTTAGCATCCTTCGGTCCCAGAACTTGCTTATCGTCGGGTTTCTGGGTCAGGCCCGCGGTTGGAATGCCACTGGCGCCAAAGGCGTTGGTGCCGATCTCGGCTTCGTGATTGGTGATCCAATGCCGTACTTCGATCTCCATCATCTTTCGTTTGCCATGCGGTTCCTCGAAGGCGAATGTGGCGTTCAGCGTGTTGGGTGTCTCCTGGTCATCGTCAAACATGAAGTGCCCTCCCATGGCGGAAACCTGAACCGGGAAACGCACCCCCAATCCCCAACGGGCAATATCGATTTCGTGTATGGCCTGATTGCCGATGTCACCGTTGCCGGTATCCCATATCCAATGCCAGTTGTAGTGAAATCGATTGCGAGTGAAGGGCTTCATCGGTGCGGGACCGGTCCACAGGTCGTAGTTGACCCCGGCCGGAACCGCTTCCGGCTGCGCATGTCCAATGCTGGGTCGCCATTTGTAGCAGAGTGCGCGGGCCAAATAGGTATTGCCTATGGTGCCGTCATTTACCCGCTTAATGGCTTCGATCATACCGGGATTGGAACGCGACTGGCTCCCATGTTGGCATATTCGGTTGTACTTCTTCACCGCCCGCACCAGTTGACGCCCTTCAAACCAGTTGTGCGAGCAGGGCTTCTCCACGTAAACATCTTTGCCGGCCTGGCAGGCCCAGATCGCCATCAGCGAATGCCAGTGATTGGGCGTGGCGATGGAAATCGCGTCAATATTTTTGTCCTCAAGCAGCCTTCGAATGTCGCCGTACGATTTTGGCCTGGCCAGCCCCATCTTTTCCGCGTCACCAAGACGCTGGTTCAATACGCTTTCGTCGACATCGCACATGGCAGCGATTTCGGTCCCAGGAACGTTGGCGAAGCCCTTGAGATGATCGTTGCCGCGACCGCGGAGTCCACAAATTGCCAGCCGCACCCGGTCATTGGCCCCGAGTATTGTGCCTCCGAAGGCAAGGGTAGCTGCGCCCACGGTCATGGCTCTGCCTGTCGTTTTGAGAAAATCGCGTCGATCAATTTCCATAGTGCCGCCTTCGTACAAGGATAATTTCTGCAAGCCGCATGATATCGCTTTCCACGAATAGACGGGGTGCAACGTACGCGGGAGTCCTCGCTTGTCACCCGAAGGACGGTCGGCCTACCAGGGCGCCTGCATGAAGCCAGCCAGATGGACAGAACCAGCGATACGAATCGGGTTTTCGCTCGTCCCTGGATGTATCCGCGTTAGTGAGGACGAAATAAGTGAGCTAGTGATAAAACTGCCGTTAGCGTCGAGGCACACGGTCTGCTTGCCTCCACCGCCGCACCCAAGTCTGACAGTCGCACCCGAGGTCGTTGGAAGATCACCCACACCGAAGTGCTTGAAAAGCCCGTGCAAATGAGCTGCTCCGTGAAGTGAACACCAGGATGTGGATTGTGTCAGTAGTACGTCGACACCCAGGAATGTCCGGGGCAGGGTGGTCGCTATCTCGGGATGGGAATCGCATAGCATTTAGCAGCAGCCCGGGGACCCCAACTCTGGATCATGCAGTTCGACCCAGGCGAGCCCATCAAGATCGGTTGGTGCCCCATACCAATTCCAACGGGCATATACGATTGCTGGGGACGAGCGACACCTTCCGAACGAGAGCGCGGGAGAATAGAGCCTCACTCAGCAAAGGAGACTATTATCGCGTCGGTGACATTGAAGACGACTTGTGAATGTGAAGCTGAGGTCGGCATATCCATTCACCGGAAGGGCTGTATCGTGTTGAAACTCTGCAACGGCAAATTTTCCGGTGGTTTTTGGGCAGTAAGAACGCAACCGCAGTTTGTTCGATTTGGTCCCCAACACCTCTTTGGCCGTCGTTTTCTCGTCAGAGAACAGTTCGATGGATACCCCCCCGCATCACCGACCAAAGGAGAAATGGTCTGCGCGATTATCCGGTACTCCTCCATTTCTTGCTTGCTAGAGAGTTTGTGCCCGGACGCGATTAGCTCTCTTATGTGAGGGTTCTTGACGATCAAAGATGGATTGGTTGTCTGGCCATCAACAAAGCCCACCAATTCTTTTATTCGCTGACTCTCCTGAGGGTCGCCGCCATCGACGAGTATTTTCGTGTCGGGTCGAGTCGTTAAAATTTCCTTTCTTCCAAGCGTGAGGATATGACTTGTCTGCCTCAATCGGGTGTGTCACTGGAAAACGACATCTGGACTCGGCAGTTTCACCTGAACGCTCCAGCAGTGGAGTCCATTGGCCGCCCATGTGAATCGCCCCGGGGTTCACCAAGACGATGGCACCATAGACCAGGGCTATTACCAGGAGCAGCCCAGGGATTGCTGCAACTTTCCGACGTCGCCACATTTGCCCGGACGTACTCAACACCGCGTTGCGCATGGATCTGGTAGCGAAACCCCTTCCTACCTCACATTGCCGCAGCTGGAATCCAGCCACTTGGAGGTCCAATTACCCTCCACGTTCATAGTGTGGCCATCAGCGTTAACCGCCGACCGGTAGGAACCGTTCATATGTTCTGGATCAGCCGCCGTGAGCTCAAGGGTGCCGGTCGCGTGCATACCTTCCTGGTCACACACAAGGTTTGCCTTGACCGAGGTACTAGTGGACGTGAGCACAGTGGTGGTGCATTCCTTGGCTTCGGCGAGCTTCAGTCGGTCTCTTTCCAAATCCTCCTTGGTTACGCAGTGCTTTTCTGTGGTGGTATTCGTGTGTGCGGCCGAGTTGGCCTTCATTCTCTCCTCCATCCGGGCGCGCTGCTCGGGCGTCAGCCGGTTCAGCATTTCAGCCGGAATGGGCAGAGCGCCCTGACGGTTGATGGTTCGCGTGCTCTCCCAAAGACCGGGTTTGACATTCAGGGACTGTAGCTTGGCGGACGGTTGCGCTTCGACAGACGAGCGCATTTCCTTCGCGGATTTCTGATTCTGCGCCCAAGATGCAGGCATGCAACAAAATCCCACCGCGATCATACTTGCAACGACAACCAATCTTTTGGTAGTAGATTTCATTTTTTTCTCCCAAGTGGAATTTCGAGGTTGCGTCCGCACTCATTGCGGGTTTCGCGTTCCACCGCGGCCAGAATGCGTCCAGTAAAGATAAGACGCAAAGGAAACGCCGGTTAAATCTTCCTGACACGACAAATCGTCTGCAATGAAGTGCTTACAAACTCTACTGACACGGTTTAGGAGCGATGCTATGATTCACGCTCACTCGTGGGGACGGGTCAATGGAGCGCGCGGCTGCGTCGAATAGTGTCTTTCATTTTGGATTATTCGAGGCCAATCCACGTGACGGAGTGCTGCGACGTGGCGGCACGAAAGTCAAAATTCAGGAACAGCCTTTCCGTCTTCTCCTTCTTCTTCTTGAACGCCCGGGCGAAGTCGTCACCCGCGAAGAATTGCGTCTACGCCTCTGGCCAAAAGGAACTTACGTTGATTTTGACGGAAGCCTGAATGTAATCCTGAAGAGGCTTCGTGCGGCCATTGACGACGATCCCGAGAACCCGCGGTTCATAGAGACGGTTCCACGACGCGGTTACCGCTTCATTGCGCCGGTTTCGGTTATTGAAAAAGCCTCAGAATCAGAAAAGGACCCACCGCCAGTCCCTGCAAGTGCAGTCTCGTCCATACCAGTAAAAACCATCCATCCCCCGGAAGAGATACCTGCTGCGACAGTTGCATTGCATGGTCGCCGTCAGCCGAGGCGTCGCTACCTTATCTATGGGGGGGCGGCACTTGCTGTCCTTGTGGTCGGTATGGGCGGCTGGCTCGCACGGCATTCCGGATGGTGGGGAGGACCGAACTTCTCAAACAACGGAGCGATCCAGGTGCGTCCCTCCGTCGCAGTCCTGGGGTTCCGCAATCTGGCTGGGCGGGCGGAGGATGCGTGGCTTGCCACAGCGCTGTCGGAGATGTTGAGCACCGAACTGGCGGGCGGCGAAAAGCTTCGTCTCGTCTCAGGGGAAGATGTTGCCAACCTTCGCGTTTCGTCCCCATGGTCGCAGAGCGACACCCTGGATCGCAGTACCACCACGCGTATTGGCGCCGCCCTCAATAGCGACGTGCTGGTGCTGGGCTCTTACTTGACCATCGGCGCCGCCGACCACAGCCAAGTGCGGCTCGATGTGCGCATGCAGGATGGCAAGACCGGCGAGATCCTGACGGAAGTCGCGGAAGTCGGCAGCACGCAGGATCTGTTTCATCTGGTCTCACGAGTGGGCGCCAAGTTGCGCGATCACCTCGGTATCCAGGAGTTGCAGAGCACGGAGGAGGCTGGGGTGCTGGCTTCACTGCCACTGGATCCGGAGGCGGCGCGGTTTTATGCGCTTGGGGTCGCCAAGTTGCGAGAGTTTGACGCCCTTGCCGCCAAGGACCTTCTGCAGCAGGCTGCCCTGGCAGACCCGAAGTTTTCGCTGGTACACAGCATGCTGGCACGGGCATGGGCCGAGCTCGGGTATGAGCAGAAACGTCGCGAGGAAGCCAAGAGGGCGCTGGATCTCGCCATCGATTTGCCGCGCGCCCAACGCATGCTGGTCGAGGGTGAGTATTACGAGAGCCTGGGTAAGCAAGAACAGGCCGCGTCGGTGTACCACGCGTTGTTGGAGTTATTTCCCGACAACGTTGATTACGGATTACGACTGATAGCGGCGCAAACTTTGTCAGGGCACGGCACTCAGGCCATGGAGATTATCCATCAGCTTCGAAGACTGCCTTCCCCCTCGTCTGACGATCCGCGCATTGATTTAGCCGAAAAGCGCGCAATGAAGTCCAACCATCCAGCGGAACTGGCCTTGGTGCGAAACGCAATTCGCAAAGCATCCGAAAGAGGGCAAAAGCTCATTTATGCGCTGGCAAGGAAAGAGGAGTGCACGATTCTGAATTACGGCGAGCGTCCTGATCAGGCTCTGCCTTCCTGCGAAGATGCTTACAACGCTTTCCTAGCTGCCGGGAACAAATCGGCTGCTGCGGACGCACTGCGCAACACCGCCGACACACTAGGCACATTGGGAAGGTACCAAGAGGCGATTCAAACCTATGGGCGAGCGCAGAACTTGCTGCAAGGCGTTGGAGAACACAACAAGATGGGCGCTGTTTACAACAACATGGCGATCGGCTTCGAAAATATGGGCAATCTGGATCGAGCCGAGCAGCTGTACCGTTCTGCGAAAGTCGAATTCGAGCAGGCGGGGGACGTAGAGAATCAGATCACGGCGACGGGCAATATAGCCGACACACTTTATCTTCGCGGCAATTTGGCCGCCGCGGAAAAGCTCTACCAGGAAGCCCTGCGAATCGCAGCCTCGGTGGACAGTAGCGAACCTTATCTCTTGTACCGCCTGGCAGACTTGGACCTGACCCGTGGCCGTGTTCAGGATGCTCGCCAGCTGGCGCAGCAGTCCGTGGATGCTTTTCTAGCAACTCAGGGATCCTATCAGTACCTGACTGCCGCCATGCTTGACCTCGGGGAAGTTCTGGAGGCGCAAGGCGACTTGACCGCAGCGCGATCACAATTCGAACAGTCACTGACGATTGCTCAAAAGATCGGCGCTTTGGTCAATGCTGCGGAAAGCCAGGAAGAACTTGCCCATGTCGCTATTGAAGAGAACCACCCGGAGCAGGCCGAAGTCTCACTTCGCAGCGCGATTGCGGAATTCGAGAAAGAGAAAAGCGATCCCCAGGCAAGCAGTGCATATACCCTGTTGAGCCGGGCATTGTTGATGCAAGGGAAAGTCGGCGAAGCTCGGATAGCGGCTCAGCGTGGAGCCGAACTCGGCCTCACCAGTTCGGATCCCGCATTAAAGATCCTGGCAGAAATTCAACAGGTGCGCGTCGAGGCGGCGAGCGCAGAAATTGACAAAAAACGTCTAGAGGCGGTTCTGGCGCGCCTCCAGTCCGTGATCACCACCGCCAATCGGCTGGGCTACTACAATCTGGAGTGCGAGGCGCGCCTCGCGCTCGGCGAATTAGAGCGACAGACCAATCCCTCTTTGGCCCAGAGACATCTCAAAGCACTCGCCTCGGAAACCCACAACCGCGGTTTTGAACTCCTCTCGCGGAAAGCCGAGGGTGCCATGTCCAGCGGCACGGCAGTCGCTGAGAATCGTTCAGGGCGGTAAGTCCACCCCGTCGAATAGTGAGGTCCTTCTAGTAGCTGGGAGTTTTTTCACCGTCCTAGCTCGTTTCCGCGTGTCATCGACCCTTGCAAGCCATTCAGGTCAAGACATTTAGCGTGTCACCTCCGTTTAATTTGCGTTTCCTTTGACCGGCGACCAAGCCCAGAGTATTCGTGGCTCAGTTCCGGAGGTGGGACGGAAATGCGAACGTCGCTCGGTGCAATTTGCCTGATCACCATCGTGCTGTATATGCCCGGCTCGGCGCAACGGGTGTCACAAACGGCACCTATGCCGAATCGCACTATCACCGCGCCGAGCGCGCAGCGACCGGCTGGCGGAGACCATCCCGAGAGCACGGCTGGTACCATCGAGGGTTTTGTGTACTGGGATGCGCACCAGTTCTCCCACGTCCCTGCCGGAAGTTGTAGCGGCTTGGCAGTCACGGTGGCCGTCGGAAGTTCCTCAGGTGGCCCTTTGGTCGCCTACACGCCATTAGCGACTCTGACCAACAACTTCAAATATGTGGGGCAGGTAAAGGAATTTCTGGTCGGAGGCAAGGTCAATGTGTACGACGTGTGCACTTACGGGTATGACCATGTGCCTGTCGGCTCCGATCTGCAGGTCAAACTTGCAGTCACTCAACCGGGCGTGTTTTCACCGGTTGCAGTCCCTCAGTTTGCAATTCTCGGATCCATCAAGATCATCAACGCGCAGTGCAACATGCTCCCGCGTATTGCGAACCCCAATTTGTCCGATCTGTTGGCGCACTGGGGCTCCTGCCAGAACATGGCCTATGACGTGAATTTTTTGATGCACACGGCACCGCGGCCGCCGTTGGGCGCTAGCGGTGGAATCACCCCTGTCACCTCTGGTTCGCAAAGGGTGATGCTTTCCAACTCGCCTCAGCAAGGGATGCTCGCCGGTGCAGGATCGCCTACGCAATTGCAGCCGACAAACGGAGGACTGTTGGGGAATAGAGGATCAACACTCCCCACACCTGGCAGCGGAACGCCAGCAAGCAAAGTGAAACTAAAGCCGCAGCCGCTGTCACCGCGAACGACTGCTGGCGTGGGAACCGTAACTCCAGGCACAAACGCCGCCGTCAATCGTCAGCGCACTACCATTGTGAGTCCAGGATGCAGTGTAGACCAACTACAACTCAGGTTTCGGACTGGGAACGACGATCTGCGTGGCGGACAGAACAACCTGAACGTGGAGATGCACTTTTCCGACGGCACGATCCAGGTTGCAAACAATGTGAACCATGGCGCGAATTGGGGAAAAAACAACACCAGTATCGTGAGCGTTGCTGTGCAGCACCCGGTTGCGCCAAACCAGATCAAGATGATTCGGTTGGTCCACTCGGCGCAGAGCGGCTACGCTCCTCCGTCCTCAGGAGCAATTGGGGCGATCGCCACCCCGGCCGGCCCAGCGCTTGCACCGATTTACGCAGCGGCAGGAATAAAGAGTGAAGACAACTGGGACATGGCGGAGTTTCAGGCATTTGGGCGCGGGAGCGGGATCAACGTGCCAATCGCCTCCTTCGGCAGTCACAGGTTTACCGGCAGCTATCCATCGCTCGACGTCAATGTGCAACCAGGAGTGGGATGTCCGACGGGAAATCAGGTCAGCAGCATCTCGTTCACATTCCGGACTGCCGATGACGACCTGCGTGGCGGGAAAGACAATCTGGACATCGCGATTCATTTCGCCGATGGCACAAGTCAATCCGAGCCCAATGTCAATCACGGTGACAGATGGGCGGACGGAAGTACGAAAGGCGCTGAGATCCTCCTTGCCCGGCCAGTCACCATTGACCAGATCAAGAGCATTTCACTCTCCGATACATTCGCCGGCGGCTCCGGCGGAGACAACTGGAACATGAGTTCGATGCAGGCTGACGCCTTGGTGAATGGTCAATATCACACCATCGCACAGTATGGATTTCATCGCTTCAGCGCTGACTGGAATGGAGCGAAGGCCCGGCAAATAACCATTCAGGCTCATCCGATCAAGTGATCGCACTCCACGTGTGGAGACAAGCTATGCGGAATGACTATCGTCTGGCTCAAATATCGCTGGTGAACGTTTTCGTGCTGGCAATCTTCGCGGCCGCTGCACAGAGTACTGCGATTCGGCGACTAGCACCCTGACATTCGGACGGGAACGAGAGACGAGGAGAATCATCATGGCGAAGCAAACTTCAGTCCTGATTTCGACGCTGCTGCTTGTGCTCATTACACGAGTCGTCTCCGTAGCTCAGCGGCAACACAAGCCTCTTACCAATGACGACGTGATCACGATGGTGCACAAGAAATTGCCGGAGTCGGTGATCGTTTCAGCGATTCAGGCCGGCCCGGGTCAGTTCAACACCTCCACCAACGAACTCATTCGTCTGAACGCAGCGGGCGTGACCGAGAAAGAGTTGAACGCGATGCTCAGCTCTGGCAATGGCGCCCCGTCCGCCAAGGCTGGCACGGCTCAGGCTCCGGACGCAATGCCAGCGTCCAAATTTCGCACTCCGCGGCTAACGGTCACTCAGGGCAACTCCACCCAGGAGTTGAAGCTTGAGAAAACTCAACTCGCCGAGACCAAGACCAAACCTTCCTCCATGAAGGCTCTGGCGGCAGATTCAGCGGTGAGCCAAGCCATGCAGGCCGGAGTTAATACCGCCGTTTACGGCGCTGCAACTCACATGAACTCCGGTATTGGGAGTTCAGCCGTGCAACAGGCCGGAAGCATTTTTTCGGGAGTGATGTCACACCGTACGCCGACCGTCACCTACGTGTGGGGGGTTCCGAGTCCTGCGTCCACGAACGTTCTGCAAAGCAGCAAGCCCGCTTTCACCATCGACTTCTCCCGCACCGCTGGAATCAATCCTGACGACTACGAACCGGCGATTGTGAAGCTTACACCGGCGCAGAATACTTGCCGTATTGTCGGTGCGACCCAAGGGAAAGAAGATGTACGTTCCACTCCTGCCGCTGATTGGCAAATGTACTCGCGCTTCCTCGAGGAGCGTGTTGCCAGCTCTCCCCAGAAACTCGGTCCCGGAAAATACAAGCTGGCTGCGAACTCTGAGCTAGTGCCCGGCGAGTATGGCGTCGTCCTGCGTCCAGTTTCGAAGGAAAAGAAGTTCGCTGGAGGCGACGTGGCGCGCGCTCAAGGCGATGGCCTGATGTTCGACGCGATCTGGACTTTCCAGATTTCCGACGAGGCGGAATAGCAGTGCGGAAAATGTGCACGCCGCGTGCCCGCGGAGCAAGGGAATGATGAAATCAAGACTTGTTTGCTGTCTCCTCATACTCACCGCGCTAGTCGCCTGCTCGAAGAAGAGCTCGCCGCCGGCGGTATCTGGAATCCCGGCCGCAAGGCCTTTCCACGATCTTCGGGAACTTCCGGGAACGATTGCCGACATCACTCTGACCAGCAACACCGTACGCATCGATGAGATAACTGCCCGCCGCATTCTGAAGAGTGTCGGCTCCGATGGCAATATCTTCGTTCTTGACGATTCCGATCAACGAATCCAGAACCTTCAGGAAGGTCAGACTCTCTTCCTGGAGAACATCGCGGTGCAGAAGGTCCTGGCGGTAGCTAAGAAAGACAAACTCATGATCGTGGGCACCGACTATGCGTCATTGACCGATTTCATTCAGCAGGGGCGCCTGAAATGGGACGCACCCGTCAACTTCGGTTCGCTGTACGCACGGGAGGGCAGCTCGAACCCGGCTATCAACCCAAAATCCATGCCCTTGTGGATACCAGCGAGCACGGTGTACGCAGCGGGCACACAGCTTTCATACTCGGGAAAAGTTGACGACTGGGATACGACGATCAGCGTAACTCCCGGTGCAAACCGGCTCGACTTGGCCATTAAGGTCTCTCGCAGCTACCAAGGCATGAGCGTGATGGTGTCTTCGAAGGGATACGTGAAGGATTTTGTCAGCTCAGCCGATGTTCAGATTTCCCCCGGCAGTATCGACAACTTTTCCTATTACGCCAAGAACCTGAACGGCGAAATGAATGTCGATTATGCGGCAACGCGGGGAGAGGGGGATGCCGCCGGTATTGACAAGCCAAATATCAAGTTGCCGCCCCTCGCCAAGATTCCGATGCCCATCGCGGGCATTCCTTTCATGCTGACTATTAGCGCGAACCTCATCCTCAAGCCTGGGTTCGGAGCAAAAAAAGAAGCAGCCAGCGGATCGTTTCACTTCACTTACAGCGGCGACGAAGGCTTCCAGGTGAAAGCCGGGAGTCCCCAGTCCAGCGGCTCGGTCGACGGCAGCGGAAGTTTCGATCGCATTACCACGGCGTCGCTGGCCCCGCACGCCATTCTGATTGGAATGGCTGCCCCGAAAATTACTCTGAGCCTGGGTCCCGGATCTGCGATCGACGTGCTGAAAGAAGCCTTTCCTTCCCAAATGGCAGACAGCTTGGCCGATTTTTTGGCCAAGTCCGCTGCGGGGAAGTGGGCCAAAAAGAAGATCGATCCTAGCTTCAAGACCGATGCATCGGCCTCAGTCCAGACCGTGGCGGTCGGAACCATGACAGCCGCCGGATCGCTTTCCATGGTTCCCTGCAAGCTCACCCGCCTTTTGCTCGAGTTTAAGGGCGGCGCAGATGTTTATCTGCTGGGGATGAAGGGAGCTGACAAAGAAGTTGTGTTCGCTAAGAGGGAGTTTGTCACCCGCCAACCTGATACCAATGCCTGCGGAGACAAGTAGCATGAGCGCCCAACTAGGTTCTTCTTTGACGGGTTCGCCGGCGCCTGTGCCTTCAACCGGGAAGGCTGGCAAGCTTATCAAACTGGTCGTGATTATTGGCGTTTTGTTCATGCTCTGCCTGATAGCGGCAATGGGAAGCTGTGCCTACGTCGCATATCGCGCGAAGCAGAAGGCTCACAAAATCCAGGACACGCATCAGCGAAACCATTCCGGCAAGGTTGCGGATCAGACAGAAGGGAACCAGGCTGGCGACAAGCATTCGGCGCCGGCAAACTCCCCGTCTGCTGTGGCATCGGCAGTGCCGGCGACTTCTGCGCCAGCGGCTAATACAAACACGATTACAGCTGACCTGGGTGCTCCGGACGCGCCGGTTAAGTTCAACGGTGATCAAGCTCACGACTGGGCTCTGCGATATGAGCGGACCGACGGGGGTCCAGAAGCCGATCTGGTCGTGCGCACCGGCGACATCAACAATCTGGGATTCGGCTGGCCGAAAGATTACGACCCGTTTTCCGGAAAATCCACTCCTCCCCACCCGTTTCCGTGGTCGCCGAAACCAGGTACACCCGACGGCACCGATCGAATGCTGTTGGGTTCGGGCGTGACCCAAGCGGATTTCAATGAGCATCCCTTTGCCGGCGAAGGTTATACCAGCAGCCTTCTGCGTCCCTGTCAGCAATTGCCGGATGCTTCCATGTGCAAGCCTCGGCAGGATTCCATGCCACAGCCGATCGTGCTCTCTGTGGGAGACCTGCCGCCAAAGATCGATGCGGTGCTCTTTCAAATTTTCGTCGATGACTTTCAGGCGCCATCCTTCCACTCGCATTTCCAGGCGAGCTTGAATGGCACTCGCATCCCCAGCCTCGAGCAGGTGCTGAACGCGCTTGACCAGACCGGTCCGATCGGGAAATTGATTACCGTTAATTTGCTCCCGGAATACTTCCCATTGCTGAGATCCGGAACTGTGAAGCTCCTGATCGATGATCCGACCACCCACGCGCAGGACGGTTATGCCATGGATTTTGTTCGCGTTCTGGTAAATCCGCACAAGTTTCAGTACCTGGTTTCAGTCGCGGTTACGGTCAAGGATTGGGATAAGAACACTCCCATCGGCGGCGCCACGGTAACGGCAGCGCTTCAAACTGCTTCAACGGACGCAAGTGGAAACTGCGAGCTAAACGGATTGCCTGCGGGGCTAGTGGTCGCCACGGCGGTAGCCCCTGGCTACGACGCAAACTCGGCGGCAACAGACGTCGTAGCCGGTCAGAGCGGGCACGCCGAAATACAGTTGCACCGTCATGAAGAAGGCACGTCTGCACTTGAAAAGGCCATCGCACAAACCGGATCGGCTGCGGTGTACGGAATTCATTTCGACAGCGATTCCGCTAAGCTCAGGCCGGATAGTAAGCCGGCGCTAGAAGCCGTCCTTGGGCTGATTAACAACCATCCGGGATCACGTTGGGCCATCGGCGGTCACACCGACAATCAAGGAAACAGCGCGCACAACCAGGTGCTTTCGCAGAATCGCGCGATCTCCGTCATTGCGTGGCTGAAGGCGCACGGTGTGGACGCGAGTCGCCTCGTGCCGCAGGGTTTTGGCGCGTCTCGCCCAGTCGCCGATAACGCTACCGCCAATGGCCGGGCGCTGAATCGTCGGGTAGAAATTGCAACCGCGCCGAAGTAGTTATGCAATCGGCCGAGTAAGGAGAACATAGATGAGCCTGCTTAGGTATGAACAGACGCTGGTTAGAGACTGTGTCGTAGTGCTGTTGGCGTTCATCTTGCTGTCGGGTTGCAACTCCGCCCCATCGAAGACGCCGGATCGGACCTCTGAATCGGCGCAAGAGAGCGTTGGGGCCGCAAAGAACAGCGCCGGCCCGGACATCGATCTGAATTGCGTGATCAACCACATTCAGAATCCGCCAGAGTCTTTCCACTACGCCTTCAAGGCAGAGTCCGACAACGCCTGGGAAGAACAAGCGGATGTTACGCCTGAACGGATTGACGGCAGTTTCTCGAACAATTCACTGTCTACGCCGCAACAGTTCCACGGCACGCCCAGGGAAGCCTCGTCCAACTTAATGGCCATCGGGCGAATGGCCAGCCTCTTTGCGACGGTGCGCAATACCTCGGCAGTGGTTAACGAGGGCCAGGAACGCGTGAACAGCTACAGCACACTCAAGTATTCGATCGACACAGCGCGCGCGACCGCCGGCGAGCAGTCGCTCTATAAGAGCATTCTGGGTCCAGGCGGGTCTGAAAAAGGGACTGTGTGGGTGACTTCGCAGGGATGTCCGGTTCGCATCGTTCTGGACGAAGAGCTGCACGCAAAAGATGGCAGTCTGCTGGGCAAGGCTCATTACGAAGAGGCGATGGTCAAAAAGTAAGGACAGTTGTTGATTCTACGCAATGGCGAAGGAGCAGAATGACAAACTCCTCTGGGGGATATTCGTCGTTCTAGCCGTCACGACAGCATGGACTTCGCGAGAGATCGTGTGGCTTTTTCTTGTGGCGGGTGTAGTCGCGCTTTTGATCAACGCGATGCCCACAAAAGCACAGGTCGAGGCGGTAAGGCCTAGCATTGGGCTTTTCACGCTGCCGATACTCTCCGGCACAACGGGGCTATTCGGTATCTTTCTCTATTTCGCTAAGGCGGGACTGTTTGTTTCGGCAGTGGACTGGCGGTGGTGCCATTTCTCTACGGGGGAGTAGTGCAAGAGCATCACTGGCTCACTGAACGGCAATTCGTCGATGCCGTCGCGGTCGCAATGATCACGCCGGGCCCTGTCGTTATCACGGTTGCCTTCATTGGGTACCTTGTTGCCGGCGTATCCGGGGCAACAGCAGCAGCGGTAGGAATTTTCTTCCCCGTCTATTTAGTTGTCGTGTTGCTTGCGCCATCCTATAAACGATGGGCCAAGAATCCCCAGCTGAATGCATTCGTCCGAGGTGTAACGGCGGCAGCAACTGGGGCCATCGCCGGGGCGGTGATCGTACTGGCGCGACGCTCGGTCTATGACTTGGAAACTTTGATGATTGCAGTCATCACCTTTGGGGTCCTCGTGCGATGGAAGGTGCCTGAGCCGATTTTGATAGCTTGCGCGGCGGTGGCGGGACTGCTGCTGCACCGCGCCTGAGTACCGCAATTCCGAGTGGAACTACATCGGTGGAAACCCTAGCTGCAACGGCGCTACCTGCGAAAGGTCCAGCGTAGCTTGATGACGATGACATCACTTTGTGGCACGATGCTGGTGTCGTTCGGGCTCAGGATCAACCGCTGCCACCCGCGGTTCCAGACGATAAACAGGTCATTGCCCGGTTTGATCGTCCAGCGTAGCCGCGTATTTGTGCCCACGTTCTGGGATTCGGTGTCGTATTGAATGAAGCTACTTAGCACGAGATTGGGGCTCCAGGCGTAGGCACCTTGCAGTTGCCACAGACGTTGGACGAAGTTGCCTTGGGGAAGGTGCCCAAAATCATTTTCGACGTCGGCTTCCAGTTGTACTCGGCCTTTTGGAGATGTCCACTTCAGATAGTTTTGCCATTGTGTTAGGTGTCCATCGAAGAAAGAACCGAACCAGGTGGTATTTCCAAACTCTAGCGGCCGGTGACTACTAGTCTGCGCTTCGAGGCGATAACGGGTGAACTGGTACGAGCCTGGAGGAATGACTACTCCGGGAGCGATTGCAAAAGGAGCGAGCAAGATTTCGCCATGCGGGTTCCAATTGAACTCGAAACGATCGCCGGTCTCGAACCGGACATTGACTGGCGCCATGAAATATTCCCACGATTCGAGTATGCCTTGCGGGTCAGTATAGCGAACATATTCATTCTCAAAGAACTCCTGGCGAATCCAGCGGAAGGGACCGTCCTTGGAAGGACGAGGTTGGTAGGCGCAGAAGGCATGGGTGCGACGAGTGCCAGGGCGAGGAAGAAATCCAAGAAGCGGCTCTAGGGCGATGCCAAATTGGTTCACGCTAGCATTGCAATCTAATAGGTCGTTCGGATAGTCGGCACTGAGTCCCCAACCGAGTTTGCTGCCGGGACCGACATCACCTTGAGTCGTAGCAGTCCACGCGCCAAACTGCAGATTCTTATTGCCAAAGAACTTTGATGTGCGCCAGACGGCGTCAATGGCCGCCAGTGTATTGTTGCGGCGTGCTTCGGGATCGCCGTGAGTCAAGATTGTCCCGACCCGGAGGTTTTCGTTGAAGTCGTAAGAGATGCGACCGGTGAACAGATTCGTGCCAGGCACCACGGGAGAGGGTAAGCCAAGATCCTTTACGACCTGATCGGAAACGATTGTTTCGCGCGTCTGCACATCCAGGATGCCGAGATTCCATTTTCCAACGCGACCGTTGAGTTTCACACCGGCATCTATCGGAATTTGGGCACCGTCCAGCAGCCCTACGTTTCGGCTGAAAAATGGGATAAACAGAGGCGAGTCCTGGCGTGCGAGGCCCAAGCCGAAATCGTATTGGTTTGCTCCTTCGAGGAAGAAAGAACGTTTCTCAGGAAAGAAGAGCGGAAATCGAGTCAGGTTGATCTGGCGCGTATCAACTTCGGTTTCGGCAAAGTCGGTATTCGCTGTGAATACGGTTACCAACTGCGGGGTGATCTTCCACGTGACTTCGCCTCCGACCGCTCCCTGCCACGATCGCGATGACCCTGCCCCATAGAATTGCTTAGTTTTCCCGATCGCGTACGGGGTAATTTCCAGGCCCTTTCCCTGTTGGACTTCTCCAACTCCAGACAATCGGCCCGCACGGCTTAAATCGTATAGAAACGAATCCAATGTCGGAGATGCCCAGCGTAGCCACAGCCGCTCGCGAGGAACGAATCGCTCCAAATTCAGACCCCAATCGTTGAGGCCGGGCGTGAAGCTCAAGGTACGTGACGGAATCACAATTTCCGCCGACCAACCTCCGTGTATCCTTGCGGTCCGCGCATCCCAAATGCCGTCCCAATCCAGCGAGACGCTGTCGGCAGTTGAAATCAAACCGTCGACGCGTGTCCCGGCTGCATTGATCTGGAAAAAGTATCCTGTGCGCCGGTCTCCATATGTGTCCAGCACAATGCTGACGGTGTCATCCCCCTTCAGTTCGCCATCGCGGCGCATGGTGTGGATGGCGATGTGGCGAGGGTCCGGATCTTGACATGTAAAACCAAAATAGATCCGGTCATTGGTGACGATTATCTGGACTTGGGTTTCATATAGCGTTGGCTGCCCCGGCTTTGGCGACTGCTGTGTGAGTTTCATTACTGGCGCATCTCGCCAAGCCGGTTCGTTCAACAGGCCGTCGAGTGTTATGGAAGCAGATGAAGCAGCGGAAACTTTCACAGCAGGGCCAACGTCTGAACGGGCGCTTGCCAGGGGTGCCATAGCCAACAGAGCACACAACGCCCAATGCCGTCGGTGTCGTCGGAGACATCGAGAATCTCGAACTAGCTTGACGCCTGCGAGTTGCTGTTGTTCTGGCTTGAGCATGACTATGTGGACTGCTCTTCCAGGGGCTTAAGATTTCGAAAGGCACGATACAAGAGCAGGTCGTAGCTGATCTTGGCCCGGCCGCCGAGCACAAGGGGCGTCGAAAAGGCTACGTTCTGCATTAGAAAGCCTGCAACCGACGAACCTACGGCCCAGAAGATATTGCGCGCCAGATTCGCAACGCCGCCGGCAAACGTCCGCTCGTTCGGCAGAACCATCGCTGCCACATAGGATTGGAGTGTGGGCACATCCATTTTTACGAGAGCTTCGCGACACCGAAACAGTAATTCCGAGAAGGAAACGGCGGTGAACAACAGGGCGTTCCTTCGCATCACACGCCTCAGCACTAGCTTCGCTACTTCACTGCTACATGGCTCAATGCTGCTTTGATCCCGACTGCGACTGATTCGTGCTACCCAGAGCCCAGAAGGGCACCAACCGCGGAACCTCCAGCATTTGTAAAAACAACCGAAGACACCTTGTGCACGAAAGGCCGCTTTGCTGGGGTGTGCTTTCCTTCGTGATTCCTCGTGGAGGGGCGATCACCGAGCACGGAATGACTTTGACCACGCCGCAAGGCGTAGCCGAGGCGATCAACTTCCAGGAGGCCGGGATCGGCAAAGTTGCGACAACTGCGGACGCTGGCTTATCGAGCGGCGTCTTCGACTCCGCCTGGGCGGCGCGGAGAGCTTTCGCCAGTTGCACGGCCTTTCCGTGGCCCATGTAATGCATGTAGATGACCCGTGGAGTTTCATTTAAGAAATGATTGAAGGGCGGTGATGTCCAATCCCGCAGCTCGCAACTTCCTCATGACTGGCGTGAGTTCGTTCTCCAAGAGAACCACGTCGCCCATCACGATAGCGGCATTGTCATTCCCGGCGAACGCCGCCCAGGAGCCGAGTGCGAGTCCTGGCTTTATCTCCACGCCTCCAACCGAAACATGAAGATCAGTGCGGGGAAACCCCAATCGGTAGATGTCGCCAGTTTGCTGGCCAGAGCGGCCCATCGCTTCAAGTTTGGCCGTATCCAAGCTCTGGGCCACCACGATCACGGGAAGAGACAACGCGACCGAAAGAATCAGCAGTCGTCGTAGTTTCATAAAAGTACTCCTTTTCGTATCTTGATTGCGCTGGGCCGAAAAGCCCCATTCACTGTTCTTGAGTCAGCCGAGAGATTTGTACAGCCCGTCAGTCAGTTCTATCCCTCGCTTCAGAAGTTCCTGATCGCTGAGGCCCTCTCGGGCCCAACCCTTCAGCACCTCATCGATTCCGAAGCCCTCTTTCCGGCCAAACTTCTCATCGAAGAGGTCCGCATCGTGAACCACTTCCGCCATGACCAGTACTTTCTTCTCGCGAATATGAAAAACCTTAAGCAGCGTTTCAAAAGTGCAGTCTTCGCCACGGTGCCCAAAGCCCCCTTCGTACATGTCGAACGGAACAGCTTTGGCTGGTTTCTTGTCCTCTGCTGCGAAGGTGAATTTGGCCTTTGGGTCAACGAACTTGCGGATCAGCCACGCCGAGGTTACTCGATCAATGCCTGGCCGCGGCCGAGTGACCCATACTCGGTTTCGATATTCGGCTGGTGAAACATTGGCAATCTCTGGTAGGACTGATTTTGTTTTCGATGTTTGAAGGGAATTCAATGCCTGTTCGACCTGTTTGCGAAGAGGGCTGCCGAAGAAGTCGATGGAGACGATGTCTTGGAATCGCTGCCGGAGACGCGTGATCCGCGATGATCGCTTGGCGGAAGCCGGATTCCGAAGGTCGTTGAGCAACTCCCGATAGTCCCCGGCGCGGGCATCGGAAAACCTTTGCTTCATCTGAGCGAAGGAGCAATTATCGATGCACTGCACCTCAAGAACAGACGCCTCGCCACCCTCGGTGCGGACGGCCGTCGCCAGCCATTCAAATCGTTCACGGTTCCCATCAGTGTTTGGAAGAAAGTAGCCGGAGTTCCCAAGCGGCAATGTCCCATACCGCTGCAGTTTCCGCCAAACCGTCACTCTGAGACTGGCTCCCTTTCTCGCTAAACTAAACACCAAGAGAATCCAGGGAGGTTTAAGTTCGTTCTGTTTAGTAACGCTCATTGCCGCACGTTATATTCATAACAGATACACGACAGAGGTTCAAACCTGATCGGAAAGCCGACGATGAGGACTTGAATGAGACAACCGAGAACGAGAGGAAGAGACTGGGGAGAGCAGGCCATGAGGGTAACTACTGGATTTCTTTAATAAGGCTGGAGGGCGAGGTTGCCTTCAGGTAAACCGGCTGCAACCAAGCGGTCATTTCCCAGTTTGCAGTCGCGCCTTGAATAGAGACGGTGGGTACGGATCACTAGTACGTGTGCGCGCGATCACATTGGATCAGCCGATTACCAGAGCGATAATTGGGTTAGCCTAAAAGAAACAGGAGAAAACGATGCCGCAGAGCGTCCTTACGGAACAGATCAAAGTCGAAGATGAAGTCTCGAAAGTCGTTCCCCCTGCGCCTTCGAAGAAATCCTCCAAGGCATTCAATTCATTTCAGATTGCGCAGGCTCAATTCGACAAGGTAGCCGAATATCTGGGCCTTGACGCGGCTACGAAGGATCTCCTGCGGTATCCTCTGCGCGAGTTCCAATTTGCTATCCCAGTGCGCATGGACGACGGGATTGTTAAGATTTTCCGCGGTTTTCGCGTCCAGCATAATGATGCGCGTGGACCGGGCAAGGGTGGCATTCGTTTCCACCCGCAAGAGACAATCGACACAGTACGCGCATTATCCATGTGGATGACATGGAAGTGTGCCGTGGTGGATATTCCGCTGGGCGGTGCGAAGGGCGGGGTGATCTGCGATCCGCATAATCTTAGCGCGAGAGAGCAGGAGCAGATTTGCCGTGGCTGGGTGCGTCAAGTGGCGAGGGAGGTCGGTCCGATGATCGATGTACCGGCTCCGGATGTGATGACAGACGCGCAACACATGCTGTGGATGCTCGATGAATTCGAGAAGATCCATGGCGGCCGTTTTCCTGGATTCATTACCGGCAAGCCCGTCGGAATGGGTGGCTCGTTAGGTCGAACCGAGGCCACTGGCTATGGCGTCGTCATTACGCTGCGCGAGGCGCTCAAAGAACTGGGCGTGCGTCCCGAGACTACGCAGGCGAGCGTGCAGGGCTTCGGCAACGTCGCCCATTACGCGATCGAACTCTATCAGAGGCTGGGAGGAAAAGTGATCTCAGTCTGCTGCTGGGATCAAGCGGACCAGTGTGCCTATACCTACCGCAAGGGTGAGGGGATCAATCTCAGTCAACTCTTGGCAATTACGGATCACTTCGGCGGGATCAGCAAAGCGAAAGCCAAGGAACTGGGCTATGAAGTGCTCCCGGGAGAGGCATGGATAGAGCAGGATGTCGATATTCTCATCCCGGCGGCGATGGAAAACCAGATCACGGGTGACAACGTTGGCCGCATTAGCCCCCGCGTGCGCATCATTGCTGAAGGCGCCAACGGCCCGACGACACCGGACGCTGACGCTCAAACTCAGAAACGCGGCATCTTGCTGATACCCGACTTTCTGGCGAACGCGGGTGGCGTGACCTGCAGTTATTTTGAGCAGGTACAAAGCAACATGAACTACTTCTGGGAGAAAGACGAAGTTCTCGGGAAGCTCGATTTGAAGATGACCTCCGCGTACTTCGCGGTCTCGGATCTGGCTCGCCGGGAGAAGTTGTATATGAGAGACGCCGCCTACGCGATTGCGATCGGTCGCGTGGCGAAAGCGTGTCATGAACGCGGCTGGGTGTAACGGTAGTTTGCCAACTTCACGATAGACGGGCCCACTCTAGCCCGCGCCGCTGAAACGTTAGTCCGCTGCGATGTGATGGGAGGTGTCGATGAGCAGTGTGAAGCCTCTCGTTACTGAGTTGCCGGTTTTCGACCGCAAGTTCTGGGATGGAACATTCCGCTGCACTCAGATCGGCTCCGGGTCAATCGGCGGCAAAGCCCGCGGATTGGTGTCTATAAAGGATCTCCTGACAAAGCAGATCGACCCCACGTCCCTCCCTGACGTTGAAATCAATGTTCCGACCATGGCCGTCATCGCGACGGACTGCTTCGATCAATTCATAGCGCAGAACCATCTTCGCGAACTACACTTCGACGAGATGTCCGACGACCGCATCGCCCATGCCTTTCAGAAGAGCGAGCTTCCGTTTGAACTGCTCGGCGATCTCCGCGCGCTCATTCTTCAGGTCAAGACCCCTCTCGCGATTCGGTCGTCAAGCCTACTAGAGGACGCGTTGGAGCGACCTTTTGCCGGCGTCTACGCCACAAAAATGATCCCGAATAACCAGCCCGATCCCGACACACGATTTCGTCGGCTGGTGGAGGCCGTCAAATTCGTGTACGCGTCGACTTACTTTCGCGAGGCGCGAGACTACCTTCGCACCACTGGGACAAATCCTGGCAACGAAAAGATGGCGGTGATTATCCAGGAGGTGGTCGGTCAGCGCCGGGGGGACCGCTTCTATCCTGACATTTCGGGTGTGGCGCGTTCCTATAACTTCTACGCTTTTGAACCCGCCCGTCCTGAAGACGGCGTAGTCACTCTGGCACTCGGGTTGGGAAAGACCATCGTAGACGGCGGCATAGCCTGGACGTTTTCACCTGCCTATCCGAAGAAGCCACCACCCTTTGATTCCGTTGGGGAACTGCTAAAGAGCACCCAAACCCAGTTTTGGGCAGTCAACATGGGCCAGCCGCCCGCTTACAATCCAATCAGCGAAACTGAATACATGGTGTACGCGAGTCTAGCCGACGCCGAAGCTGACGATGCCTTGTATTTGCTCGCCTCCACCTACGATCCGGAACGCGACCGGGTTATCCCCGGAATTGGATCTCGGGGACCGCGGGTCTTAAACTTTGCTCCGCTTCTCGTACAACACCAGTTCCCCGTGAACGACCTCGTGAAAACTCTCCTCAGCACAGCGGAGAAGGTCGTCAGCGCTAAGATCGAGATCGAGTTCGCTATCACACTGCAGGGACGGTTCGGGGAACGGCCTCGGGTGCGTCTGGGTCTCCTACAAGTTCGCTCCATGGTGGTTTCCGATCAGGTGGTGGATGTCACTGTTGAGGACCTCTCTGATCCGCGCGCAATTGTGGCGTCGGACATGGTGATGGGCAATGGTGCCGCGGATGATATACAGGATATTGTCTTTGTTCGGCCCGACAACTTTTCCCCAATGCGCACGCCTTCGATCGCAGAAGAGTTGGAAGCGATCAATCGTGAGCTCCGGGATCAGAAAAGGCCTTTCCTGCTGATTGGTTTCGGCCGCTGGGGTAGTTCTCATTCGTCGCTGGGGATACCGGTTGACTGGAGCCAAATCTCAGGGGCGCGCGCGATCGTTGAGGCGACGCTGCCAGAGATGAATGTGGAATTGAGCCAGGGTTCGCACTTCTTTCACAACCTGTCGAGCTTTCGGGCAAGCTACTTCATGGTGCAACACGGGCGCCCCTTCGGGATCAATTGGGATTGGCTAAACCGGCAGTCCGTTGTGGGCGAGACGGAGCTTATCCGCCACGTACGGCCGTCAGATCGGCTCTCGGTGCTTGTCGACGGGCGGACGGCGCGGGGAGTGATCTTGCCGCACTCCCGTAACAACACAAGCCAAGAGAAAAAGTGAAACCGGAAGAGAGCCAATTCGGGACCATGCTGCATGCTTTGCAGGAGCGGGCCAAGGAATTGAACTGTCTGTACAAGGTGGGCGAACTCCTGAGCCAGTCAGCCCGGCCTCTCAAGGACATTTTTCGTGACATTATCGAAGTCCTGCCGCCAGGGTGGCAATATCCACATGATTGTCAGGCTCGAATTCTCTTTGAGAACATGGCAATCCAGCCATCGGACTTCCAAGAAACTCGATGGGTTCAAAAGGCCGACATCGTCGTGCAGGGTGAAACGGTCGGAGCGGTCGAGGTTTCTTATCGAGGGGAGCTGCCGCGATCCGACGAAGGCCCGTTTCTGAAGGAGGAACGCAAGCTGATTGGGACGATTGCAGAGCGAATCGCAAGCGCGGTCACGCAACGTCGACTAAGAGCTGCATTCGAGGGCTGGTCGGCAGCCGATGCAGTATCGGCTCAAGGGGAATGGCGTGTCGTGCTGGAGTTCCTCCGCGAAACGGACCCCGCCCTGTTGAAGCGGATTTCGCGCAAATTGATCAATCACCTCAGTTGGAGCGGAGTCGAGGAGGCCAGGGAACTGCTTCGGAGCGGAGGGGCGAATTTTCCTCGCGAACCGAGCGTTGTCACCGATGAAAACCGGCCTCTTCCTCACGACGCTCCCGGGCACTCCTCCGAGTTGACAACGCAAGCGCTCCGGATCGCCGGCGAACATTTGAGCGAGACCGAGATCCTCAATTGCGTGACTCGATGGATCAAAGAGGATAAGGCCAGTTTTCTGGTGCGAGCCCTGGAAAACCAGGACACTGCTCTGGGAGAGGTCATGGAGTGTGTTGAGCGCTATCGGCACATCGGGGTCGAGGAGGACGAACTTTCGCTCTATACCCAGAAGGGTCTTCGGGTATCGCTCATTCGCCGTTTCTTTTCTGAAAGTCTCGACTTTATCAACGTCGCTAAGAATTTTATCGACGTTGAGGATTTCTACGATCTGTTAGGTAAGGTCATCTACCCTCCCGCCTGTCATGGGAAGCTAGGCGGTAAGAGTGCGGGTTTGTTCCTGGCCAAAAAGATCATAGACAAGGCTCCTGAAGCGAGCCCACTTCTCAGCGATGTGAGAGTGCCCAGGACTTGGTACCTGACCTCCGATTGGATTCAGGACTTCGTGCACCATAACGATTTGGAGGACGTTCTCAACCGGAAATACATGGAGATCGACCAGGTTCGGCAGGAGTACCCGCACCTTGTGGCGTTATTTAAAAGATCGTCTTTCCCATCAGAATTCGCCAAGGGGCTCGCACTGGCGATCGATGATCTCGGAGATGTTCCTCTGATCGTCCGCAGTTCGAGTCTGCTCGAGGACCGTCCCGGATCGGCTTTCTCCGGAAAGTACAAGAGCTTGTTCTTAGGGAACTGCGGGAGCAAGGATGAGCGATTGGCGGCATTGATGGATGCGATTGCGGAGGTGTATGCGTCGATCTTTGGGCCGGATCCGACGGAGTACCGGGCCGAGCGCGGACTGCTGGATGTCCACGAAGAAATGGGCATCATGATCCAGGAGGTCGTCGGCCAGACCGTCGGCAAGTACTTCTTGCCGGCGTGCTCTGGAGTTGCATTCAGCAACAATGAATTCAGGTGGTCTGCCCGCATCAAGCGTGAGGATGGCCTTATAAGGCTGGTACCCGGGCTAGGGACGCGTGCTGTGGATCGCGTCGCCGACGACTACCCGGTGCTAATCGCTCCGGGTCAGCCGAGTTTGCGTGTCAATGTCACGGCTGACGAAGTGCTCCGGTATTCGCCCAAACGCATCGATCTCATCAATCTGGAAAGCAATGCCTTCGAGACGGTCGACGTGGCGGAACTCCTGCGCTACTCGGGGGCCAGGTATCCACAGATCCGCAATCTGGTATCGCTCGTCACCCATGACCGGATCGAGCCAATCATCGGGCCGATGCCTGATTTCACTTCTCAGGATGCAGTCTTCACCTTTGAAGGACTGATTCGAAAGACTCCCTTCGTAAGCTGCATCCGTGAATTGCTGCACCTGCTGCAATCTAAGCTCGGAACTCCGGTAGACATGGAGTTCGCCTATGACGGGAAGGATTTCTATTTGTTGCAGTGCCGACCACAAAGCTACGGCGCTGACACGGTTCCCGTCGCGATCCCGCAGAACCTGCCATCCGACAAGGTTATCTTTTCGGCCGCACATTTTGTTTCCAACGGGAAGGTGCCGGAAATCACTCACATTGTGTATGTCGATCTCGAGGGCTATAGCCAGCTCCCGGATCAGACAGCCATGCACGATGTCGGTCGCGCTGTTGGCAGACTCAATAAGCTGTTGCCGAAACGCCAGTTTATTCTGGTCGGGCCCGGACGCTGGGGTAGCCGCGGGGACATTAAACTCGGCGTTCCGGTGACCTATTCCGATATCAACAACGCTGCAATGTTGATCGAAATAGCACGCCAAAGAGGAAATTACCTGCCAGAGCTGTCATTCGGAACCCACTTCTTTCAGGACCTCGTAGAGGCCTCCATTCGTTACCTGCCGCTTTATCCCGACGATCCAACGACAGTGTTCAACGAACTGTTCTTTCGACGGTCCCGTAATGTACTTGAGGAGGTGCTTCCGGAATTCGCGCACCTTGCGGAGACGCTACGGGTAACTGATGTACCGCTCGAAACTGGCGGACTCATCCTGCGGGTGCTGATGAATGCCGACTTGAACCAGGCAGTCGGGTTCCTGTCATCCCCGCAGCAGAAGATTGTGTCGGTGGAATCCGAGGCGGAGTCCATTGATCGGGGTACGAATGACCACTGGCGCTGGCGTTTTCGGATGGCACAGAGGATTGCGGCTGATCTCGATCCGCAAAAATTCGGAGTAAATTCCTTTTATTTAATCGGCAGCACCAAGAATGCCACTGCTGGGCCCGCCAGCGACATCGACATCCTCTTGCATGTCCGAGGGAACGAGGAGCAGAGAAAAGAACTGACTCTCTGGCTCGAAGGTTGGAGCCGCTGCCTCGCCGAAGTCAACTTTCTACGGACCGGCTATCGCACCGATGGTCTATTGGACGTGCACCTCGTTTCGGACACAGACATCAAGGATCGTTCGAGCTTCGCCGTCAAAATCGACGCAATCACGGATTCTGCGCGTAAGCTGCCCATGAAAGATTCACAGACCTCACCCTAGAGCAGATCCCGAGTAGCAGCCTCAGGTGACTCCAGATCAAAACGCACCAGCGCCAACTCTGGGCCATCGTGCGCACCGTTTATGGAGACGGTTCGCCCGACACGGATTTTCCATTCGCCACTTAAACGCGCGGACTCATGTATGTGGCCGTGCAAAGTTAACAGTGGTTGCCGCTCATCAATAAATCGCTTCACTGCGATGCTGCCCACGTGCAAATCTAGCGGAACGTGCTCGTAAGTCTTCCCATCGAGTGCCGCTCGGTCTAAGGGCGTATCGCACGGTGGTGTGTGGAGAAGAAGCACTGCGCGATCGAGAGGGTCTTCTCCTACAAGGGCAGCGAGATCTTTCTGGATCGTGCCCCATTTGACCTCGCTTTCTTCGGTGGGCACGGTTCTACTGCCCTCCTCCGGAGAGACACAGCCAAGCGGGACATACCGGGAAACGTCGTACCGTTCCCAGTCCTTCAGCAGAAATGGGGTCGGCGGAACGTAGGCAAGGCCATAGATCGCGAAGTCCCTCCAGAGACTCTTCTGTGCGTGGACGTAGTGCCAGAGACCATCGCGTGCCGCCGCGATGAAGTCTTCCTCATAGCGACGTGGGTCGTCGTTACCGAGGATGAGGAAGATGTCGGGATAGTGTTTACCCAAGACATCACGGAGTCTTGTGAAAGCTGGGAGAAGATAGCCTTGAATAAAATCTTCATGTCCGCATTGAATTGCCGAAAGCGCTGAGCGAGGAAGCAAATCTCCACCGAGGAATACGGCAGCGGGAAGATGCTTGATGATCGACGCGAGTAGTTTGTCGTATCGGTCGGTCTTTCCGTGCAGGTCAGTGGCGAAAAAGCACGTCGGCAAGACAAGTCCTTTCTGCCGTTTCGCCACAATCTTATATGCCCATCAACTTCGAGGGAAAGCTCTTGCAAGACCCTTGTTGACGGAACTAAGATCAGCGCGCAGCTGAACAATCTTTAACCAGTCAAAAGTGCTCGCATGCGCAAAGTGGGATCGCGGATCGCTATTACCCTGACCCTGGTCGCGATGACTTGGAGGGTATCGAGCCAGCAGGTCAAGCGATCTATTGGGAGCGACGCACCTCAGATCCAGCATGCAGCACCAGCCGATGCAACCCCTCTTGCGACGCGACAGCGCTTTTTGCAAATGTTTGCTCGGGCATACTTTCCGGGACGAACCGGCCAACTCCTGATTGTGCCGCGCGAAGGCGACATCATCACGCGGGCTGACGTGGCGTATATGCATGGTTCGCCGTGGACGTATGACGTAGCGATTCCGCTGATGTTTGCAGGCCCCGCGGTAAGAACGGGAACGTACTCAACTCCGGCCGTGCAGCAGGACGTTGCGCCAACCCTTGCGGCTGCGCTTGGCGTGCAGATGCCTGCCTCGTCGACAGGGCGTGTATTACAGGTTTTACGCGCGGGTTTCGCTCGACCACGAGTGGTCATGCTGCTCGTCCTGGATGGTATGCGCCGGGATTACTTCGATCGCTACGCTGCGTCCATGCCAACGCTCACCGCCCTGCGCCAGCGTAGTGCCTGGTTCACTCAGGCGCAGGTTAACTTTCTTCCGACCAACACAGGCGTTGGGCACTCGACGCTCTCAACCGGAGCCGATCCACGCGTGCACGGAATCACAGGGGTCAGCGTATACGACCGCACGCAGCGCCGGCGCCACGACGCTTTCGCTGGAGGAACGCCGCAAGACCTGATGGTATTGACGCTCGCTGACGTCTGGCAACTGGAGACGGCTGGTCGGGCGATCATATTGGCACAGGGCAGCATCGACCGAGCCGCGACGCCGCTTGCAGGGCATGGAGCGTGTCAGTTGAATGGAGCCCCCGTCGTTCTCGCAAGCTATGATCAGGAGACGGGCAACTGGACTACAAACCCCAACTGTTTCCGGCTGCCTGCATATCTTAAGGATCGTAACGCGAAAACACTGTGGCCAGCGAGAGGGGAGTGGATGGGTCACAAAATCGACTCGACCCAGGCGGTGCGATATTCGGCTCTGTTTCCAGCATTCGAAGCCGACGCGATGGCCGCGATGATTGAGCGAGAGCCGCTGGGCGAAGACAACGTTCCAGATCTCATTCTGCTGAACTACAAAAGCGCGGATTTCGTGGGCCACAAGTACGGCCCGGATTCGGAGGAGCTGCGCGTCACGCTCGGCGAGATGGATCGTCAGTTGAAGCGGATACTGAGTGCGTTAGAAGCAAAGGCGGGTAATGACTATCTCCTTGCTGTGACCGCGGACCATGGCATGCCACCGGAACCATCGTCGCCCGATCGCCGGCACTTGGCACCATCGATCGTAGACCTGTTGCACCAGAAGTTTGATCCAGAGGCGAAGCAGCTGATTACTTCCTTCGAACCGGAAAACGGCCAGATCTTTGTCGATGAGGAACGGCTGTCGTCCCTTGGTCTGACGTTGCGTGACTTGGCTCATTTCCTCGAGTCACAGCCGTTCCTTTTTGCGGTGTTCACAAACGACGATGTGCGCTCAGCCGCTAACGCGCTGAAGCCTGCGACGCCGACGCGCAGGCACTCCAAGTAAAAAATAGAATCGGCCTGACAACGCAGACGGAAGCATTCCCGCTTTGAGTTTGCGCTTAGGGGCGAGCCCTCATGAAAGCTCATTTCAGGAAGGCTGTCGTGAACTTTCGCGGAACTTCAGCGGATAAGGCAAGCCCCAGTAACCGTCAGCCCTTCGTTTTCCGGGCGCTGAACAGCGCTACACACCCCGCAATGTGTATTGTGTGTTCATCGAAATGTGCCTTGAGCCCTGCCTCAAGATCAGACTGCCGGTCTGACAAATTGCTGAAAACTCCTTTCGCGTTGTAAATCTTCATGAGTTGTTTGGCCAGTGGGTTGTGCGGCACACCTTCGCCCAGAATCGTAGAGCCGAATATTAGGCCGCCATCTCTTAACAGAGGCTTCACGTTCTCAAATACGATGCTTTTGCTCGCCAAATTACCAGGGAGGCAGTGCAAGAGATAGTTGAGCGAGATGGAACCAAATCCAGACATGCCGATATCGATGCGCTGGAGTGCGTTGCCCATATAGCAGGACGGATTGTAGCGACGCAGGCGCTTTGCCGATTTTGCGAGGCTGTGAGGGTTTAAATCGAACAGTGCAATCTTCGGCGTGGTCGACGGGAACCGGCATCTATCGAGAAAGTAACCAGTACCAACACCGATATCCAGATGCTTATCAGAGATATGCTGGTTGTAGAAATCCAGGAGCACATGCGAGGCACATTGCCAGACAAAAGAATTGGAAAACTCCAAGACCACCAAGTCATAGAACGCCAATGCCAGCGGCGTATAGACGGCGGCTCCTTTGCGAGTAACTCCGTCAGCTCCGTAGATGTTAGGTTCGTGGTTCATCTTCTCTACCAAGTAGTTTCTAGAGCGGTTTAGTTTTTCTGTATCACATTTGTCATCCTGAGGAGCGTTCTTTGCGCCGAAGGACCTACGCAGTTTGCCGGAACCATTGCTGCCGATGACAAGTTGCACAGGTCCTTCGGCCCGCAAAGAACGCGGACCTCAGGATGACAATCCCAGGCATAGTCCACAGTATTTCCTAAACGTCTGTAGCTACGCCGAAGGCCTAGATATCCACTCGGCAAGTCGTTGCACAAAAGCCCCTGCAGGGCCTACGAATAGATCCCAGGCGCCTCATGTCCAAGCTTCTGCACGTACTCAACGTATGAACCAGGATAAACAGTGGGATGGCGGTCCGTGCCGCTCTCACCGCCCAGTTCCAGCACACGTGAGCCGAGACCGCGAAGGAACATGCGGTCATGGGATACGAAGATCATGGTGCCTTCAAAATCCTTCAGGGCGTCCACCAGCATTTCCTTGGTCGCAAGATCCAGGTGATTAGTAGGTTCGTCGAGCACCAGGAAGTTCGGCGGGTTGTAGAGCATGCGTGCTATCGCCAGCCGCGACTTTTCTCCGCCGGAGAGTGCGCGGATCTTCTTGTCTACGTCTTCGCCGGAGAACTGAAATGCTCCCGCTAGGTTCCGCAGCGCCCCGAGACCGTCCTGGGGGAAATCCTGTTGCAACTGTTCGATGACGGTGAGATCGGAATTGAGCACGTCCAGGGATTGTTGCGCGAAGTAGCCCATATACAGGCTGGCGCCGAGCCGTACGCTGCCCGCATCTGGAGCACTGGCTCCGGCAATCATCTTGAGCAGCGTGGTCTTGCCCGCTCCGTTTCTTCCCATGACGGCCCAGCGTTCTCCGCGGCGGATGGTGAGATTGAATCCTTCATAAATTACACGCGGGCCGTAACTCTTGTGCACATTCTCAAGGACGGCCACCTGTTCGCCGGATCGCGGGGGGACACGAAACTTAAACTGCACCACCACGCGTTTCTTCGGCAATTCGATCTTCTCGATCTTGTCCAAGGCCTTAATCCGGCTCTGCACTTGGGCCGCTTTGGCGGCGTGTGTCCTGAAACGATCAATGAAGCGCTGTTCTTTGGCAAGCATGGACTGCTGCCGGGCAAATGCCGCCTGCTGATTGTTCTCTCGCACCGCCCTTTCGCGCTCGTAGAATTCGTAGTCACCCGAATATGTGATGATTTCGCCGCCATCAATCTCTGCAATCTTTGAGACTAAACGATTCATGAACTCGCGGTCGTGCGAAGTCATCAGCAACGCTCCAGGAAATGACTTGAGAAACTGCTCCAGCCAGATGATGGACTCGATGTCGAGGTGGTTCGTCGGTTCGTCCATCAGCAATACATCCGGCATTCCGAGCAGGACGCGTGCCAGCGCAACTCGCATTTTCCATCCGCCCGAGAGAGCTCCCACGTCGCCGTCAATCTGATCATCTTTGAATCCCAGACCGTGGAGCACCTCACGGGCTTGCGATTCGAGCGCGTAACCGCCTAAATGCTCGTACTCTTCCTGAACGTGACCGAAACGATCAAGAATGCGGTCCATGTCATCAGCTTTTTCAGGGTCGGACATTTCCCGCTGCAAGGCTTCGAGCTCGTGGTGTAGATCGCCGACGCGTCCGCTCCCTGCGATCGCTTCATCCAGGACCGAACGGCCCTCCATTTCCTCGACGTCCTGGCGAAAGTAGCCGATCGTCAACTTCTTGGGGACTGAGACCGCGCCCTCGTCGGGAGTTTCCTCGCCGACCACCAAACGAAATAGCGTTGTCTTGCCCGCCCCATTGGGACCGACCAGCCCAACTTTTTCACCGGGATTCAACTGAAACGAAGCATCCACAAAGAGCAACTGCTTGCCATACTGCTTATTGATGTTTGAGAAAGAGATCATTTTGAAGGAGCAACTCGCGGCCCGGTGCCGCTTCCAGTTTAGCCCGGCGAGAAAATTGCCGGCGAACGCTTGGCACGTTGGGGATCAGTGAACAGAAATCAGGGATGGGCAAAATTCGCACTTGACATTGACAGATAATCCACTACCATATGGTTGTGGATAAATTAGGTACAACGTTTGCGGCTTTGTCTGATCCAACCCGGCGGGCGATGATCGAACGGCTCTCCCATGGGCCTGCCTCTGTGCATGGATTGACCGAACCGTTTGCACTTTCGCAGCAGATGATTTCAAAACATATTGCCTACCTGGTGCGGGCGCGGATGGTGATCAAGACGAAGCGTGGACGAGAGAGTGTGTGCACGCTTAGGCCAGAGGCGATCAAGACAGTCAGCGACTGGGCGATTCGCTATCGCCGATTCTGGGAAGAGAGCTTCGACAAACTGGATGTAGTTGTAAATCAAATGAAGAAAGAGGAGGTCAGAGATGACAGAAAACACGGTTAGCGAAATTGAGCGGATGGTTGTCACAAGAGTTTTTGATGCCCCACGCGAGCTGGTTTGGAAGGCGTGGACAGACCCGAAGTACGTGATGCAGTGGTGGGGACCGAAGGGCTTTACTGCGCCCGTTTGTCAGATGGATTTTCGTGTTGGAGGAAAATCTCTCTACTGCATGAAGGCGCCGGATGGGCAGGAGTTCTGGAATGCGGTTGAATACCACGAGATTGTTCTGCACGAGAAGATCGTTTCCTCCATGTACTTTTCGGACTCGAAGGGAAACAAGGTTGAGCCTGCGCAATTAGGAATAGAACATGAGGCCATAGACGGTGCGTACGATGTGACCATCTTTGAGGATTTCGGAAACGGCCAGACGAAACTCACCTACATTGGAAATGAACCCATGGAGAGCGCGAAAAATAGCGGTCAATTGGAGGGCTGGAACCAGATACTCGATAAAGTTGCCGCAGTTATTACGAAGCTAGCGCAGGCGAAATAGGAAGTTGGAGTGTGCCGTTGGATTGATCCTGCTCATCGTTTGCGTAAATCTCTCGAACCTTCTCCTGGCGCGGGCGGCGGCCCGCAGCAAAGAATTTGCTATGCGACGAGCATTGGGGCAGGACGCGCCCGGCTCGTCCGTCAATTGCTTACTGAGAGTCTGGTGCTCGCCGGCGCTGGGGCAATCCTGGGTCTCGGATCTGCCTACGCCATCCTTTCGTATTTGTCCCATCAGGGGTCGATTGCTCTACCGCTGCTCGCGATGATGCGCGTAGACGCAACGGTCCTCGAGTGGACGCTATTGATCGCAGTCGCAGCCGCACTTCTGTTCGGAGCGGCACCGGGTTTCCGATGACTGCCCCCACTGATCCGCTTACGTTTCTTGGGATGGTGGCGCTACTGGGAGTGGTCGCGTTGCCGGCAGGGTATCTCCCGGCACGAAGAGCTTCGAAAATCGATCCAATGGTTACTCTGCGTACAAATTGAGATCATGAAGGGCCTCTGCTTTAACGGAATGCCCTCTGCCAACGTCGATCTCCCGTTGTGCTTGCGTGCGCACTTGGAGGCCTTGAGTCGTCACCCATTCTGTTCGTACTTTCGATTGTTGCCGCGTTATATAAGGCGTTGCGAACTGCATTAGATCACTCAGTCGATACATCCCTCTAGCGGCGATCCAGTTCTCCATGTACACGGGCATATCATTAATTAAATCGGCACCCTCTTCGGGTGTGAAATAGGTTGGAGCGAGGCAGTGTAGCTTGACAGATGAGGCTGTTGATCGGCTGATCAACGTCTGAAATCCTCGGCCGCAAGGACGGGGCGCAGATGAACTCCCATGAACGCGGATGACGTACATTGTTTTGTATCAGTGTTCATCCGCATTCATTGGGGGCGCCCACTGAATTCGCGCTGGAAGGACTACGAGATGCGGAAAGGGTTTACGAGAAAACCACAAGAGGACGAGCCCGCGACGAGAGGCAAGAACTACATAACGCCGAGCGGGCTGCAGCGCCTCAAAGATGAGCACCGGTTTCTGCTCACCAGGGAACGCCCGGCGGTGGCAGAGGTGGTGGCGTGGGCTGCCGGCAATGGCGATCGCAGTGATAACGCCGACTATCGCTACGGCAAGCGGCGGCTGCGGCAGATCGATGGGAGGATTCGCTTTCTCACGAAGCGAATCGAAGCCGCGGAAGTGGTGGACCCGGAAGCTCCGAGAGCGGGGCAGGCGAAGACGAGGGCATTCTTCGGAGCGACGGTGCGCTATGCCAATGGCGCGGGAGCGGAGCGAGTGGTGAGCATCGTCGGCACCGACGAGGTCGATCTCAACCGCAACCACATCAGTTGGGTGTCACCGCTGGGGCGCGCGTTGATGAAGTCGGCAGCGGGTGACAGCGTAGTTCTCCAGGCGCCGGGCGGCACAGAATACCTGACTGTGCTGGAAGTCTGTTACGAGCGCATTTCTGTGGAACCCTTCCGTGAACCACCTGGATCCGAGGCCTCGGCAAAGGGACTCCGTCGCCGGCGCCAATCCAGCTGACGAAAAATGGGCGAAACGGCATCAAACCAGGTGCTTGCCTGCTATATACGTGGCAACGCCATTCTGATCGCATTCTGGAGGAGTCATACTCCCTCAGAAATAGGTTCGTTCACTGATAGATTCAGAAAAGTGCTGTAGACCTTGCCCGAGACCCATCAATGAAACTAAAAAAGTTGCCGAACGCGAGGGGGCGCGTCCACTTCCGTGTCGGCCAGGGAGAAGCGCCGGAGTTTTGGTCCGGAGTATCTGGCTTAGTAACACTCCCAACAGGTTGGCGAGCCACTCAGCAGTCCGCAATGCAGCATCAATTTCAAGCCCGCTAGGAACTACCGCCAGTTTGGGACGTGGCGTCGCGCTTGCCTACCGGGGAATTTGAAAACTAATTGTCGCAAGGAAGGCTTATGAGCCGAGAGCCGGTCATGGCGCCTGCGTTGTGAGTAGAAGAGAAATCTCTAGCATTCGTCTAAAGAGGCGGGAAAACTTGATGAAAATTCCGTTAGAAGAATGAGACTCAATAGCTCTTGCGCTTCTCTGCAGGATATTGCTGGCCATATTTGTTCAGATGCGCTGTTGGAATATCGGAAGAGTGAACATCGATATTGACTTCGGCAGCATCGCCATCAATTTCCACATCACGTTTCAAAGATTCCAACTCGGCGGGAGAGGAAAGCTCATACCAGAATGCCATTCTGTAGCGCCCTCTCGGAACATGCCTGATTTCGAAACTCCCATCGTTTGAGGTGATAGCGAAGTACGGAGTGGGCACGGCAATAACAGCCGCACTCATTTCGGGGTGGATGTTGCAAAAGATATATGAAACTCCCGGGCCAGAAAAGCGCACCTTTCGGGAAGTGCCGCTTTCATACAGTCCGAGATCGAAGGGTTTCCCATGATAAATGGAGAAAACGTCATGGAAGAAGGGATCCTGGTTTGGAAACTCGACGTCAGTACCGACGCGAACCGCAATTACGTGCGGTAAGAAGCGCTTGTCCTTTTGAATCAGGCGCGCAGAAGACGATGTCATGTGAATATCTTGTGGGGATGTTGGTGTCAGCCAAACCACCACATTGCCGTTTCCAGCTCTTTCATTCGAAACATGGATGACGTTGACTCTGCCTCGAACTGTGATCTCCTGCCCGGCTGCGAGAGCCGGAATTACTAACATCAAGGCTAATATTCGATGGAAGTTCATCAGAATTGCACTCCTGCCGCCAGATTCACATGATCCGCATTTTGGCCTTTCCCAATCGCCGGCAGGGTGAACAGGTGCCTGTATTCAACCGCGAATAGCAAGACGGAATTTGGCTTGTAGATGAAATTTACGAATTCGGTCCGGTTTTTCTGCATAACCGGGAAGCCTGAACTGGCGAACGAGAATGAAAACGCGCGCACATCGCGGCGGTAATTTTCATCCTGGCCAAAAGCGGTGTTGATCTCAAACTTTGTTGCCGGTATGAGTTTCAGCTGTCCCCAGCCTCCGGTCGAGCGAAGGGGATGAATGGCGCTGTGAGGTCCGCTTGCTTCGGGAAAGACAACGCTGCTCCAAATGCCTCCACCAAGCCCACCCACAGCCTGGCCATTGTAGAACTCGCCCGAAGCTTGGAGATGTTTTCCAATGCCGATCGTAAGATCCGAATTCAATGTCCAACTCGCGATGGTCGGAAAGCTCTGATAAGTCTGATTCGCCCGGTAGCCGCCGAATCCGAGCGTGAACGGATGTCTAGCATCTCTCGAGTGATCGAATGCGATTCGTCCAGCGATAGCTGGCACCCGCGCGACCTCTCCGGCACTCGCAACCCGGCCCTGGAAGACTGGCGACTCCTCTGTAAGTGGGTCGAGCATTCCACCCTGAAAGATGAAGGATGAAGCGTCGTTAAGTCGCACCCGGCGGGTAAGGTTCACCGCGGGCGTCCACACCCAGAGATTTCCGGACCATGAGAACGCCGGTTCCAACAGAGTTGCATAAGAAGTAGGTGAGAGTGGCGAGAAGAAAAGCGCATTTTGCCCGATCTCGAGTGATGTATTCGCCCAATCGAGGCTCAAACTAGCTGTGCGGAGCCGAAGCAATCCGGTGGCAACGCCAAAATCTGTCGTTGGGCTGCCGCCGGCAAAGTCAATTTCCGCACTCGCGGAACTTCGGGCGCCAAACAACTTCGGGCCGAGAACATCGATGCCGAGGATAGTTTGGCGGAGAGTCGCACCCACGCCAGGAGTTGGGGCTCCGGGAAAATTGGGCAACGCCAAACTGGGCAGGTCCTGTACATCGACAATTCCCTTGTTCCAATAGGAATTGAACAACACCAGGCCGGAGAGCTTAACTGGATATTTGCTTGCGCTCTCTACCTTATCCTGGTGCATTTCATTGATCTTCTGGGCCAAGAACGTAGGGTCCTGATCTGCGTCGGCGACGGATGGCTGAGTATCCGAAGCGGACGAACTTTCGATGGGGGTCCCACCCTGAACCTGCTTGCGCAGTGCTTCCACGCTCTCGCGGAGTTCTGCGATCTCGCGTCTGGATGCTGCTAAGTCGCTGCGTGTCTGCTGCAATTCGCGATTCAGCTGAGCGATATTCGTGGAATTCTGGTCAGGCTGTTGCGCCAGAGCGCAAGCGGCAGCCAGAAATGTCAGGACAGTGAGCTTGAGCACGAAGCATGGAACCCCACTTGCGATTTTCCCCAATGTGGTAACGAGGCAGCAAGGTTACCGACCGTTCGCGATGCAAAAACCCGATTACTTAAGTGTCTAGCGGTGAGGAGTTGATGCACTTACTCTTTCAGAAGTCCTGCAGCCCATGAAACACTTGCGAACGAAGCTCCTGGTATGCATGTTCAGCATCGTGTTTCTGCTGACGTCCGCCGTACTGTTCCTTGTGCAAGCGCGGATGAAAGCCCAAGTGCGATCTGACCTGGCGGACAATGTTCGGCAACAGAGCCGAGTCTACGCTGAAGTAGAAAGATCCCGCCAAGAACAATCCCGTCAAAGTGCTGAGATGATTGCTGACCAGCCCACGCTGAAGGCACTCATGTCGACAAATGACCGGCCGACGGTGCAGGATGCCTCCGGATCAATTTTGCTGAGAAGCCGTGCTGATCTTCTGATTCTGGAGAATCCACGGAGCGAGCTGCTTGCGCTGCACACGAGATACGCCGATGTGACAGCAGCGATGTCGGAACCGCTGCTGAAGAGGAGCTCCGGAGAGGAAGATTGGTGGTTTATCAATGGGCACCTGTACAACGTAAGTTTCGTACCCGTTATTGCAGGCAATGGGCTGGAAGAGCGTGTCTTAGGCCGTATGGCCCTGGGGCGCGATATTAAGAATGACTCGATCCTCGCTAACGGAGCGTACGGAAGGTCAGAGTTTATTTTCGAGCGTGGAGGCGCCGTTCTGCTGAGTTCTCTGCCCTCCCATGTCTGGTCAGAGGCCGAAGCAGCTCTTGAGCATCAGGGGCAGCAATCGATTGGAGAGCTCGAAATCGAGATTCATGGGGAACGCTATGTTGCCGGCTCCGTCGAGTTACCGGGAGATCACCCGGTCCGCCTGTACTGCCTCCAGTCTTACGATCGGGCCACAAGTTTCCTGCAAGCACTTAACCGCATGCTCCTGATTCTGGGAGCAGTGGCGGTTCTGGCGGGTGCTTGCGTTGCGTTTTTTATTTCGCGACAGATCACACGACCGATAGAAAGGCTGGTGGCCGGGACGCGTCAATTACAAAAAGGAAATTTCGAGTTTCAAATTCCGATACAAGGCAAGGATGAAGTCGCAGATCTTGGTCGAGCCTTTGCTGAGATGCGGGATAGCCTTCAGAAGTCTCGGGAAAGCATGCTGCGTTCCGCCAGGCTCGAAGCCGTGGGCCGACTTGCGGGAGGAGTGGCCCACGATTTCAATAATCTGATCATGATTATCAAGGGATACAGTGACATGCTGCTCGACTCTGCGACTCCGGACTCACGTCCCCAGATCGAAGAGATTAAGCGGGCTGGTGATCGTGCAAGTGCTCTGACCCGGCAGCTTTTGGCTTTCAGTCGCAAGCAGATTCTCGAACCACAGGTTCTAGATCCGAACCAGATCGTGAAAAACATGGTGAAGATGTTACAAGTCTTGATTGGGGAGGACATTGAACTGGTAACAAGTCTTTCCAGTGGGATCGGTCGTGTACAGGCCGACCCGGGACAACTGGAACAAGTAGTGATGAATCTGGCGGTGAACGCGCGTGACGCTATGCCGAGCGGTGGCAAGTTGATTGTTGAGACACAGCCGGCCGAACTGGACGATTCCTATGCTGCCGCGCACCCGGAGGTCACGGCTGGGCCCTATGTCCTGCTTGCGGTGACTGATACTGGTTGTGGTATGTCGAAGGACATTCTCGAACACATTTTCGAGCCTTTTTTTACGACCAAGGAGCTTGGCAAAGGAACAGGGCTAGGGTTGGCGACAGTGTATGGGATTGTGAAGCAGAGCCGAGCACACATCACAGTTTATAGCGAGCCGGCAAAGGGTACTACCTTCAAAATTTATTTCCCATCACTCGATAAAGCGATTCCGCTCTCGCGATCTCTACTTTTGGCCGCAGCGCCGAAAGGCGAGGGCACGGTGCTGCTTGTGGAAGATGAGCCTTCGCTGCGTGTGCTCGCGGCGGAATCGCTCAGAAAGCTTGGGTACACCGTGTTGCAAGCTGGGAACGGCCTCGAAGCCATTGCAGTTGCTGACGGACATGCCGGCCGCATCAATATTGTTGTCACCGATGTCGTAATGCCCAGGCTGGGTGGCCCCGAGCTTGTTGCCAGACTGCGGGAAAAACGGGACGGATTCTCAGTCATCTTCATGTCTGGATATACCGAGGCTGGAGCGCTGGAAAACTCGAAAATCGGTCCCGACGCGGTACTTCTAAACAAACCGTTTTCGACCGAAGTATTGGCGCGGAAGATTAGCGAAGTTCAGCAGAAGGGATCCGATGGTGTCGAAAAGCGGCTCGCAGCAGCAGCCTCAGCAACCTCTGCCGGTGCGCCGACGCGCTAAGCTAGTCTTGACGCCACTCGGCCCTAGCATGCCCTTGGCAATCTGCATTCGTCCACTCTGCCCCGCATGCGGAAACTGCAAACCTTGTTCTCTTCGCAAAGGTGGATGATCTCGTTGATGACCCAAACTACAAGGCGCGGTGCAAGGTCTGCCACGGTGCGAATGCAGACGGGCAAAGCTCAATAGAAAATCCCCCCTCTAAAAACGCGGGCTGACCGGAGCGAGGCCGAACTGGCCAAGGCTATCGAGGAGGGTAATCCGACTACCACGCCCAAAATGCCGCCGTTCAAAGAGAAACTAACCCCCGACGATATTGAAACACTCGTGCAGGAGATTAAGGCTCTGAAGTAGGGTTTAGTTCAATCGAATCGTTGCCCCAGACGGCCACGATTGTGACGTATCTCTTTTTCGACATGCTACCCTGAAGTTGAAGCACGACTACAAGAGAACGAAAGCATTCAGCAAGATCGCCCAGTCCCTTTTTGGGGGTCGAGGCGCTCTACCGATGGCCCACCCTGCCATTCTCCACAATCGGAGGTTCGTACCACAGTCCGAACTTGTACAACGCTGTCCTGAAACGGACACCCTTGCTTGTGCGACCGGATCGTATGTGGGTTCCAAATATGGATGTTAGCATTGGCATTTGAGGTGCTACCAGCGCAACAAGGTGGGGCTCAACATGGCATTCTTTCGCGATCTGCGTGTTGCCGTACACTCCTTCTCACGAACTCCTGGGATGGCGATGGCTGTCATTCTGACGCTGGCTCTCGGAATTGGGGCGAATGCCGCGATTTTCACACTGGTACGCGGAATCCTGCTGAAGCCGCTAGTGAACCGGGATGAAGATCGGCTCATTTACATCCGGCAGAGCGCGCCCGGTATCCGAGATGATAACGCGACGTTCAGCGTACCTGAGATCCATGATTTGCGCGCCAGCGTAAAGACGGTGAGCGCTTTCGGAGACTTCTCAACCATCGGTTTCACCATGATCGGATTGGGCGAGCCACGTGAGGTGAAGGCCGGAGTAGTAGGCGGGTCGTACTTCGACGTGATGGGACTTCATCCCGTGCTTGGCCGTCTGATCGGACCGCAGGATGACGGTTCCAACGCTGCTGGTGTGGTCGTTCTGACCTATCGATTCTGGTCGACCACCTTTAAAGATCCATCCGTCCTGGGAAAATCGGTTCGTCTGGGTAGTTTTGGCGATCGGTCTGCTACGGTGATCGGCGTACTCGAGCCCTGTGTGCCCTATCCGGAAGATACCGAAATCATAGCCAATGTTGTAACCAGCCCACATCACTTATCGGCGACGATGGTCACCGGCCGCATTCATCGGATGACTGAGGTGTTTGGCCGTCTCGCGCCCGGTGCAACACTCGACCAGACAAGGGCCGAGTTGCAGTCTGCTTATGGCGCGATGAAGAAAGATCACCCCGAGGCATATCCCGCGCAGGCCGACTACCACATTGATGCCAAATTATTCCGCGACCAGATTACGGTTGCCGCGCGGACGATTCTGCTGGTTCTGCTCGCGGCAGCAGCGTTGGTATTCATCATCGCGTGTTCCAACGTCGCCAATCTGATTCTGGCTCGGACCGTTCGCCGCGAAGGCGAATTAGCCGTGCGCGCGGCGCTTGGGGCCAGCAAGGGCGCGCTTCGCCGCATGCTGCTCGCCGAAAGCCTGTTGCTTTGCGGCGTCGGCGCAACCATTGGTGTCGGGAGCGCGCAGCCGATGGTATCAGTGCTCGCACGTTACGCGTCACGATTCTCGGTGCGTGCGCTGGATCTCAAAGTCGATTCCAGTTTGCTTTGGGTGGGAGCTAGTTTGGCCCTGCTCGCAGCGATAGTTCTGGCATTTGTTCCGCGACTGCCGTCGGCCGACGCTGCGCAGGGATTGAACCTGGCGAGCGGCAGCATTCGCATCATTGGGAGCACGAGCCGCCGGCAGCGCATTTTTGCCGTCACCCAAATTGCGGCATCGTTTGTACTGCTCGCGGGCGCAAGTACCGTGATTACTACGCTGATCGAACTGCAACGGATACACACAGGTCTGGACACTCGACACGTTCTCGCCATCGATGTTCCGCCCATGACGTACGGGAAAACGCCACAGCAGGTCGTCCAGTTCTACAAGGAGTCGATGCGGCGGATTGACGCACTGCCCGGGGTGAATAAGACCGCGTTCGGGATGGCGGTCCCCTGGCGCGAAGCTAACGGCTTAGGATTGCAGTTTTCGGCCGACGGTCATACTCATGTTCCCGGCGAAGATCCGCGCGCGCAATTCCGCGTCATCTCTCCCGGATTCTTCGCGGCGCTGGGAGTCCCGATCGTTGCCGGGCGGGACTTCAATGAACTCGATACGAATGCGAAGGACCCGGTTGCCATCGTCAGTGAAACTCTCGCACAACGCATGTTCCCCAATCAGGATCCCATCAACCGGCATGTCTATTGGACAGACCCGGTGCTGGAATTTGTTCCCGGCATACCCACGAAGCCGCATCGCATTATCGGCGTCACGGCCGATATTGATGACCTGCATATCGTTCCGGAACCTGCTTTGACGATCTATAGCACGTTTGAACAGGGACCAATTTTCGCGGGCCGTCTTTTCATCCACACAAGTGCAAACCCCTATGGGCTGGTCACGCCGGTGACGCGAACCATTCGCGGGATGTCGGCTGATCAACCAGTAGAGCATGCGGCGACGCTCGAAGATGTTCGCGCCGAAGTGCTCACACCTGACCGGTTGAATTCGGTGGTATTTGGCGTCTTCGCCGCGGTCGCGTTGGCGATTGCTGTGGTAGGTGTCGCCGCCGTGCTGACGTTCTCGGTCGCCGCCCGGACTCGAGAATTCGGGGTCCGACTGGCGCTGGGATCGCTGCCGAACGATCTGCTGCGAAGCGTCGTTAAAGAAGGAGCAGTAATGGCCGCGGCAGGAGTCATTGTCGGGGCAGCCTTTGGATTCATGGTGGCGCGCTTGGCAGGAAGATACGTCCTCGAGATTAAAATGCCTGGTGCCTTGCCAGTATCGATATCGGCGATCGTACTGATGGTAATCGCGGTCATCGCATCGCTGCTTCCAGCAGCCCGTGCCGCGCGTGTAAATATCATGCAAGCACTGCGCTCGGAGTAGTGGACGAACAAACTCCCCAAATGAGGAGCCGCCGAGGACTAACGCATGTATCGACCAATCTCAGGAGAGCGTGAGAGCAAAGCCACAATTGTCCGATGACATCTTGGATGCCATGCGGAAAACAAAAGCCTACGCATTCGGGCTGGCACCGGTCAGCACCGCTTCATTGGCATCTGGGTTGTGGTGGTGCGAGACCGCGTCTTCGTAAGATCATGGAGCGTGAAGCCAAACGGCTGGTACCGAATGTTTCTCAAAGAACCTCGCGGCAGCATCCAAGTGGCTCATCGCACAATCGCAGTCCGCGCCATGCTCATCAAGAGCGAAAGCCTCAGGGACGCCATTGATCGCGCTTACCTGAATAAGTACCACACGCCGGGTGTTCTGAAGTATGCGAAGGATCTCGGTCGCACGAAATCCAGAGATACGACCCTTGAGTTCGTGCCGCTTTCATCGACTGATTAGCGCGCCGCTCTCCGCGGTATACTTCCTCATACTTCGTAACTCAAAAGCTCGGGACCGCAACTGTAAACATAAGGCCGCTCCGTCGCCGTTCTCTGTTACAAGAACCTTCGGGGGGCTCGTCCAAAAAGGATGATCGGTAAAAGCTTAGGCCACTATAACGTCCTTCAACGGATCGGTGCCGGAGGCATGGGCGTCGTCTATCTTGCCCGCGACCAGCGATTACAGCGTGAAGTTGCCGTTAAGGTTCTACCTTCTGGAACGGTGGCTGACGAGGCAGCTCGAAAGCGCTTTCGCCGGGAAGCCCTCACTCTTTCGCGGCTGAACCATCCCAATGTTGCTACCATTTTCGACTTCAACACGACCGAAGATGGCACCGACTACCTGGTAACCGAATACATCGCAGGAATCGGGCTCGATCAAAAGATTGCGAAAGCCGCTCTGCCGATCAGGGAAGTAATCAGCCTGGGATCGCAACTCGCGCAGGGGCTGTCCGCCGCGCATGCTCAAAGTATCGTTCATCGCGACTTGAAGCCGGCGAATGTGCGAATCAACACAGATGGCAGGCTGAAGGTTTTGGACTTCGGTCTGGCCATGCTGGTGCAGCCGGAAGCAGATCTGGCGCGCACCATGAGCCTCACGAGCAGTCAGCAGATTACAGGATCCTTACCCTATATGGCTCCGGAGCAACTCCGCGGCGAATCCGCCGATGCTCGTGCTGATGTCTGGGCCGTGGGAGTGGTGTTATACGAGATGGCAACCGGGCGGCGGCCATTCTCGCAGCGCAATGGCCCGATGCTGATCAATTCCATTCTGAATGAGCCGCCGGAGCCTCCGAGTAAACTGAATCCGAAAATTCCGCCCGGCTTGGAATACATCATCCTTAAGAGTCTGGAGAAAGACCCGGCTCTGCGTTACCAGACGAGCCGGGAAGTGGGGGCTGACCTCGATCGATTGACCACGGGCGAGTCCCTGGTCGCAATTGCGCCTCAAAGGAAATCACAATTCCTGCTAATCGCGTCGATGGTAGGTGTTCTGCTCGCGGCAGTCGTCGCGCTATATTTGTTTGCACATCGGACCCAAAGGGCAGGAACAGCAGCGTTAAACATGCGCCACTCCGTTGCCGTTCTCGGTTTCAAGAATCTCTCAGGCCGCTCGGATACTGCCTGGGTTTCCACTGCGCTCGCAGAAATGCTCACGACGGAACTCGCAGCCGGCGAAAAGCTGTTGACTATTTCCGGTGAGAACGTCGCCCGGGCCAAGAGTGATCTGGCCCTGCCTGAGACCGACACCCTCGCGCCCGATACCTTAATACGTGTGCGCCGTAGCTTGGGCAGCGACTATGTAGTGATGGGAGCGTACCTCGATGTCGGTGGAAGCGGGGGCGATCAGATACGTGTCGACCTGCGTTTGCAGGATGCGATCGCGGGGCAAACGATCGCGGTTGTGTCGGACAAGGGGAATCTAAACGAACTCGACGAACTGGCAACGCGGGCCGGGGCGAAGCTCCGCAGCAAGCTCGGTGTAGGGGACGTTGCCGCATTGGAAGAACTGGCGGCGCACGCCAGACGGCCAGCGAACGTGCAGGCCGCCCGGTTGTACGCCCTCGGCCTGGAAAAGTTGCGGACCGCCGATGCGCTGGCCGCGCGAGATTTACTTCTGAAGGCGGTCGAGGCTGACCCCAAGCACGCCGATTCATGGGCCGCTCTAGCCTCGGTCTGGAGCACTCTAGGTTACGATGCCAAATCCACTGAAGCGGCGAAACACGCGGTGCAACTTGCGTCCGAGTTACCGCGAGAAGAGCGCTTGCGGTTTGAGGGGCAATCCTATGAAGCCGAGAGCCAATGGGACAAGGCCATTGCGAGTTATCGAGCCCTGTTCGAGTTCGAGCCCGACAATATCGACAACGGCCTGAAGCTGGCCAACGCGGAGGTTTTCGGCGGACAGGCCAGCCAGGCTATGCAGACGCTGGCACGCCTGCGACAGCTCCCGGCTCCGCGAAATGAAGACTTGCGAATCGATCTGGCAGAGGCTCGCGCCGCCCATTTCCTCTCGGACTTCAAACGCGAGCGTGAGATAGCCGTTGCCGCAGCCCGGAAAGGGGAGAAACAGAGCGCGCGATTCCTCGTTGCGCGAGCTCGCATGGCGGAGTGCCTCGCCTTGCGTAACATGGGCGATGCGAAGGGTGCCGTTCCGGTGTGTAAGGAGGCGCAGCGCATATTCGAGCTCGCGGGTGACCGCTATGGGGTTGCCACGACCTTGAACGGCCTCGGCAACGCACTCTACGACTTGGGTGATCTCGAAGGTGCGCGGAGGACGTACGAGCAGGTGATGCAGATCGATCGAGAGATCGGGAACGTGGGCGGGCTCGCGGGAGCGATGGACAATCTCGCCAGCGTAGCCGGGGATCAGGGTGACAAGGCAACCGCCGGAAAACTTGCCCGTCAGGCTCTTGCGCTGTATCGCGAGACTGGGGACAAGATGAACATTTCAGCTACGCTGAATAACATAGCTTCTGAGATGGTTGTCCGCGGAGACCTTATCGGTAGCCGCAAGATATTCGACGAAGCGCTTGCCATCGGGCGGGAAATCCACTCCGACAGCTCGGTGGCAACAGCATTAGTAAACCTTGGAGAAGTGCGCTTGGAACTGGGAGATACGGACGCCGCAGAAAGCGCGTTTCAGGAGGCGTTTTCCACGTTTCAAAAGAACAATGAGAAAGGGAAGAGCGCGTATCCTCTTGTGGGGCTGGGCGAGCTCCTTGCAACCACTGGTGATCTCAAGGGTGCTAAAGGCAGCCTCGAACGCGGGCTCGCACTCTCGAACGAAATTGGTGAGAAGCACGAATCGGCAATCGCGCTGTCGGGTATCGGGAGAGTGCTTATGCTCGAGGGTAATCTAGGCGAGGCCCGCAGGCGATTCGAGGAAGCGCTTGCCTTGCGCAAGGAACTTGACGAGAAAGAATCCATAGCTGCCAGCTTGTTGGATCTCGCCGAGCTTTCCCTCGAAGAAGGCCAGCCAGCTCAAGCGGAGCAAAGCTTACGGGAGATTTCCTCGGCGGGGGGAACTCCAGACCTTGTTGCCGGCTTTCACGCTTTGCTTGGGCAGGCGCTGCTCGCTCAGGGCAAGACTATGGAGGCACGCAAACAGGCTGCCCTCGCGATGGCGAGCGCGAGTAAGACTCAGCGGCAACGAACTGTCGTCCAAACAAGAATTCGAGCGGCTGCGGTGCAAGCGGACTCCGGAGGTCCCTCTGCCGCAAAGTCCGCGACTCGCGTATTACGCGAAATCATCCATGAATGTGAGCAAATGCGATTCAAACAACTCGGATTGCAGGCCACTCTCGCGTTAGGCGAAATTGGACTGCGGGGCCCGGACAAGAATTCGTCGCGGCGCACCTTGGAGAGTCTGGAAAAAGAAGCACGCGCAGCAGGCTTCAACCTGATCGCTGCGAGGGCTGCAAGGCAATGTTGTAGCACGCGTTGATTGTGGTCTATCGTGTGCCTGCATTGCGTTTTGGATTCAAGGCTCACGGCACAGTTGCGAGCCTAATTCACGAGTATCGGCAAATTCCTTCAAAATTGCTCAATCCGCGCTCCTGTGTGGCAGAGTGCAGTAAGCTTTGCGAAGAGCCGTGATGCGCCAATTTGGGTGAACCGGGCGGGTCCGGCAGAACGCCATAATCATTGGTATTTGCTCGGGGAGCATCGAAACGTGCCCAACTTCAGCGGGGTGATGCGCAAGCTTACGGCGAGCGATATTCCGGCGGCTCTGGAGTTGTCCACCGAGGCGGGATGGAACCAGACCATCGCGGATTGGGGCACTCTGATCGATTTGGCTCCTGAAGGCTGTCTGGCCATTGAAGTTGACGGTGAACTTGCCGCGACAACAACTCTCCTATCCTATGGACAGCGTCTGGCGTGGATCGGCATGGTACTTACCAGGATTCGGTACCGCGGCCGCGGCTTTGCACGGATGCTGATGAAGGAGGCTTTGGGTTTGGCTGACCAGATGCACATTGAAACAGTAAAACTCGATGCCACAGATCAAGGTCAACCGCTCTACGAACAATTTGGATTCCGGCGCGAAGAAGCGGTGGAACGGTGGTGGCGAGCAGGGCATACAGTGGTCGCTGGTGCGGGGGAGAATAGGCTAAAGGATTCTCACGAAGGTTGGCGAGAGCTGGACATGCAGGCATTTGGCGCGGATCGCACAGAATTGCTATTGAAGCTCGGCTGCAAGAATCCACCGCGCTGGGTTGGCAACTCCTACCTGTTCAGCCGGGCGGGGCGATTGACGTCGTATTTGGGACCATGCGTATGCGAAAGTAGCGAGGCGGCGCGCACTCTGATGGAAAGAACGCTTCAGAGAGGAGCCGCCGGGGGATGGTCTTGGGATTTGCTTCCCCGAAATGCGGCGGCTGTGGATCTGGCCCGTTCTCTCGAGTTCGCGCCGAAGCGGCATCTGACGCGTATGGTTCGTGGAAAAGAGCAGTGCGCGAAAGAAGAGGCGATTTACGCGATAGCTGGTTTCGAGCTGGGATAAGCATGAAGATTGTGAACGTCACAGAATTGGAAGAGCGCCTGTCGCGTCCGAGTGATGCGGTGATTGCAGCCATGCGAGCCATGGACGGTGATCTTTTAATCCTTGGTGCGGGCGGCAAGATGGGACCGAGTTTGGCGAGACTGGCGCGGCGAGCAGCCGATAGCGCAGGAACGCGGCAGCGGATTATTGCAGTGTCCCGATTCAGCAAGCCGGATTTGCCCGATGAACTAGCAACGATGGGTATCGAGACCATTGCCTGTGACCTGCTGGAACCAGGCGCTCTCAACCGTCTTCCAGAGGTGGCCAACGTGGTCTTCATGGCTGCTCGCAAGTTCGGCACTTCCAGGGATGAGCACTTGACGTGGGCGATGAACACATATCTTCCAGGTCTAGCGGCTGAACGATTTCGCAACTGTCGGATCGTTGCCTTTTCGACCGGGAACGTCTATCCCTTGCGTGCAGTGTCGGAAGGTGGGGCAGTGGAGACGACTCCGGTTGAACCGATCGGCGAGTATGCGCAGTCGGCGCTTGGCCGGGAGCGCATGTTTCAGTATGCGTCGGAGCGCTGGGGAACAGACGTGACAATCCTGCGCCTGAATTATGCCGTGGAGCTGCGCTATGGGGTGCTGGTGGATATTGGACGCGCGGTGTTTGAGCGACGTCCTGTTTCCCTCAGCATGCCTTTTGTGAACGTGATCTGGCAGGGAGATGCAAATTCCTGGTGCCTGCGCTCGTTTGCACATTGCCAGGCGCCGCCATTCATCTTGAACATCACAGGAGCAGAAACGCTTTCTGTCCGAGTGATTGCCGCACAATTTGGCCGTCATTTCGGGTCTGAGCCGCTGTTCTTGCAGGATGCGGATGACTCGACGTCCTTGTTAAATGACGCCAGCAAAGCGAACGCGCTCTTTGGAAGTCCCAGCGTAACTCCGACGGAGATGATCGAATGGATTGCTGAGTGGATAAAGCAAGGCGGAGTAATGCTGAACAAGCCTACGCACTTTCAAAGACGCGACGGGAAATTCTGATGCTTGTGCGGGATCAACTCCGTTCCGGGCTCGTCATTCCTGCGCACCCCCTTGCCCTCGACTCGAATCGTAAACTGGATGAGCGCCACCAACGCGGACTGACGCGCTACTACGTTGCGGCGGGCGCGGGTGGCATTGCGGTTGGGGTTCACACTACTCAGTTTGCAATTCGCGATCCGAAGTATGGATTGCTGAAGTCCGTCCTGGAACTCGCCGTAGAGGAGACCAGCGATACTCGTCTGGTGAAAGTAGCCGGCGTGTGCGGGAAACGCAAGCAGGCTGTCTCAGAGGCGGAATTGGCAGCAAGGCTCGGATACGACGTCGCGCTGCTGAGTCTGGGAGAGTTAAAGAACGAATCGATTACTGAAGTCCTGGAGCACTCAAGATGCATTGCCTCCATCATCCCGGTGATGGGTTTTTACCTCCAGCCGGCGGTGGGAGGCCGATTGCTGTCGTACGAATTTTGGCGCCGGTTTGTGGACATCGAAGACGTGGTGGCCATCAAAGTTGCTCCCTTCAACCGCTACCAGACCATCGACGTGGTGCGGGCTGTGCTGGAGTCCGGCCGGGCACACGAAATCGCGCTGTACACCGGTAATGACGACAACATCCTGAATGATCTGTTAACGCCGTTCGATTTTGTCGGCAAACGAATTCGAATGGCTGGAGGTTTGTTGGGGCAGTGGGCAATGTGGACGAAGGCCGCCGTCGATCAATTTAGAACGGTGAAAGCCGCTTCCAGTGCTTCTTCCGAACTCTTAGCCATCGGGGCTCAGCTTACTGACGCGAATGCAGCGATTTTTGATTCCGCCAACCAGTTCCGCGGATGCATTCCCGGGATTCATGAGATTCTGCGGAGACAGGGGCTGATTGCAGGGCGCTGGTGCCTTGATCCGCAAGAGGACTTGTCTCCCGGGCAGCTCGAAGAAATCGAAAGGGTTTGCAAAGCTTATCCGCAACTTCAGGATGACGCTTTCGTAAGGGAACATCTGGATGAATGGCTTCGCTAGAGGGATCTCTGCCGAGATGCGAAAGATTAGTCATGACAAGAACTGTTTTGACCGAATTGCGCCCACCTTGTCATCGATTGCGTGTCCGCTCTGACCATTTATGGAGTCCGAGAGTGAGCGAGCAGCCGGCGATCAGGCGCTATCGCGTAAATTAGCGCAGCACCCAGAGCTGCAGCGAGAGACATGATGATCCAGGCAAGATCGTATGTGTGGTAAGTATCGAAGATCCTTCCGGTCAGCCAGGGAGCAAACCACTGGCCAAGCGAATATCCCATGATGATGAGGGATAAAAGTTTCCCCAAGGCGGACAATCCGAAGCAATCTGCCGTGACCAAGGGGATCAACATGTAGTCGGCGCCCATGGCGAAGCCGTAAAGCAAGGCGAATAGCCACACGACGCCGGGCCGCCGGGCCGCGAAAAGCAGCGGAATGGCCAGCCCAAGTACCAGGTAGAACAATGCCATGACATTCTTTCTGCGGTAGCGATCGGCAAAGTATCCGACGATCACTCGGCCGGCGAGACTTGAGACAAGCATCACGCTCGAGACGCGAGCAGCACGGCTGAGAGAGTATCCCTCGCCCGTGAGAAAAAGAATCAAGTGCTGGGTTACTGCGCCGATGGCCCCGACGGTGCACGTGCACCCTGCGATGATCAGCCAAAAGTTGGTGCTGCGCACAGCTCGCGCTACATCCATATCAATCAGCGAATCGCGCTGGCTCAATGCAGGTTCGGTCGCGGTAGTCGAGGCGATGCCGTCAGGAAGAAGATTCAGATCCTGGGGACTGGAGCGCGTGATCCACTGCGAGACGGGGAAGAGCACGAGGATAATGAGTGCTCCAATAATTTCGAAGGCGTGCCGCCAGCCGACGCTCTGAATCAAGCTATTGATCAGTAGCGGGGAAATTGCACCTCCCAGGCCTAGCCCAAGATATGCGCTGCCCATGGCACGGCCGCGCTTCTGCCGGAACCAATTGGAGATGAGAACCTGATTGGGAATGGGCCCGGTCAGAACGTAACCGACGACTTCGGCGATGCAGAGCAAGTAGTATTGCCAAAGATGGGTCATGCTTCCCATCAGAATCAGAGGCAAGCCAACACACCAGATACCGATACGAATCACCTGACGAGATCCGAGCCGATCGATCAGTACTCCTGCCAAAAGACCGAACACCAGGCCTGCAACTACAAATCCCAGCAGAAAGCCCTGCGTCAGTTGTGCTCGAGTAAAGCCGAGAGAATCGACCATCGATGGATAGAAGACTGGGAACCCGTAGTAAATGATGCCCACGGAGAAGAAGAGATTGAGGAACGCAGCGAGAACAATCCACCAGCCATAGAAGACGCGCATGGGTCTTTTTGTGAGAGTTCAGAATTTATCAATGTTCCCGAGCTAGCGCTACTTCATTCTCCGAGCTCGATTATCGATGCCGCCATGGTCGGCGTAAGTTTATAGTCAGGGTGGAAAACCGCAGAGCGTAGCTCTTGGCGCGCTTCTTTGGCACGGCTGTACTTGACATTATGGGCCTGACGTTTACGGCTCAATAAATTTGTGACAGAATACCCCTCCACAATGGCGGCTAAATCAGCAGCGGTGATCGTTCTTTTGGTGGCCTTCTGCCGCGGGTGGGCACAAGAGTGGCGTTTCTATGGTGGCGATGCGGGGGGTTCACGATTCTCCTCTCTGCGGCAGATTAACCGTGAAAATGTTGGTGCCCTGAAGCGCGCATGGACGTATCACATCGGCGAAGTGAATCGCGGGAATGCCACAGACCGCCATCGTATTGCCCCATTTGAGACGACACCGCTAGTTGTGGATGGCACGCTCTATCTCACAACGCCATCGAACCGGGTGATCGCATTGGACGCCGAAACCGGCAAGGAAATTTGGACGTTCGATCCGCAAGCAGGTCGTAGCGAGCGCGTATTTTTCCAACACCGCGGCGTCGCGTACTGGCAGAGCGCTACAGGAACTGATCGGCGGATTCTGTACGGTACCTTCGACGGACGCCTGATCTGCCTGGATGCTAAGACTGGGAAGGTCTGTCAGGGCTTTGGCACCAGCGGGATCGTGAATCTGCGTGCGGGAGTAGCAGACGAATTTCCGGACGCGGAATACGCTGTGACGTCGGCGCCCGCTATTTACAAGAATCTGGTCATTACGGGTGCTGCGGTTCCTGAATATCCCTCGAAGGGACCCAGCGGGCCGGTACGCGCGTTCGATGTTCATACGGGTAAGTGTGTTTGGACCTTTCATACCATCCCCGGACATGCAGAAGCTGGACACGAGACTTGGGCAAAAGAAGCATGGAAGGCAAGAACGGGCGCAAATGTGTGGTCCACCATGAGCGTGGACGAGGAGCGGGATTTAATTTTTCTGCCGGTTGGGTCGGCGTCGTACGATTTCTATGGCGGTGATCGCAAGGGGCAGGACTTATTCGCCAACTCTCTGGTGGCATTGCAAGCTTCGACCGGCAAACTGGTGTGGTACTTCCAAATGGTGCACCACGACATTTGGGATTACGACATGCCGGCACAACCTTCGCTGATCACTGTGCAGCGGAATGGGAAATCGATTGCAGCGGTTGCCCAGGTCACGAAGATGGGGTTTGTGTTTATTTTCGACCGGGTCACGGGAACGCCGCTGTTTCCAGTGGAGGAGCGCGCGGTTCCCAAGAGCAATGTCCCGGGAGAGGAGTCTTGGCCGACACAGCCATTTCCGAGCAAGCCGCCGGCCCTGGTGAGACAAGGGTTTGACGAAAACGACATCACGACGGTGACGCCGGAGTCCCATCGTCATTGTGCAGAATGGTTTCATTCGCTCGAGAGCCGAGGCATGTATACGCCTTACGGAAGTAAGCAAACGCTAGTCGTTCCGGGAACGTTAGGAGGAGCAACGTGGTCTGGCGGATCGTTTGACCTCAAGTTGGGATATTTCTTCGTAAACGTGAATGAGTTGGGATCTGTGGGAGCAATGGAAGCGCAGCCAGCAGGGGCCCCAGTGGCGTACCGACGCAACTCCAAAGGAGGCGAATATGCCCGGTTCTGGGACGAGAATCAGTCGCCCTGCCAGAAACCTCCTTGGGGAACTTTGAATGCCGTCGATGTCAACACTGGCGAGATCGTCTGGAAAGTGCCGCTAGGCGCGGTCGATGGGGTGAATGGCGAAACGGGCTCGCCAAACCTTGGAGGCTCGGTTGCGACCGCGAGCGGACTGATATTCATCGGGGCGACGGCAGACAGTCGCTTTCGCGCTTTTGACTCGCGAACCGGAAAGCAACTGTGGGTAGCAGAGCTGGCGGCCAGCGGGTACGCTACGCCTGTTACGTATATGGGGAAGAAGAGCGGAACACAGTTTGTCGTGATCGCCGCGGGTGGGGGAGGGTACTTTCGCGGGAAGACATCCGACGAGGTTGTAGCGTTTGCTCTCCCGGATTAACGGATGTTGAGTCGAGATTCATGGTGTGCAATTACGGATCATCAAGGATTGGCCCACAGAATTGCAGCCAGCCAGGTGCCGCTCTTGAGGCCAGCCCAAATCTCAAGCGTTGCCACCGGGTGTCGCGAGCAGAACACCTGGATCTAGACCTGGTGGCGGAGATTGGGGCGCAGTGTGAGCGAGCCGTCATCGTTGAGCTTTTGGTGACATGCCCATCGCACGGGATAGCGCATTCCTTTTACTTCGATCTCAGCTCTGAGTTTCAATGCTCTCCAATCTGTCCCTTGGGGTAGCACAAACTGTGCCTGCCGAATCTTTCCCGGTAACGGGTAGCCGGCGTCCAGACAACCGCTCTTGAGCACCTTTCCGTCATTGCTTTCCACGGTCACCCGCAATACGCCTGGCACACCCGCGATCCCATCATTAGCGAAGCCAACGATGAGGCCCAGGTAGCTATTGTCCTGATAGCTCCAGATGAAAGATGGCCTTACCCGATAGCCGATGCGGCGATTGATGCGATCAAACGCCGCTGGAGACGCATGGTAGTAGTTCAGGAGATTCTTTTCGCTGATCTGGTGAAAGTTCCACAGGGACCAGTAGTTCGCTCCGATATCGATCACGTGATCGATCATGTTCTCGGCCGGAGATATCCCTTCCTCTGCGGCACTCGGATCAGGAGGTTTCCCGGGAAGTCCCTGCTCGAGCAATGCGGCGATCCACGGCGGGCGATTACTGAGCGCTTCAATCTGCTCGTTCTCAATGAAGATGGTGTCGCTGCGAATCCAATTGTTGCTGCGGACAGTGCGGTCTAACACTTCCGAATTACCAACCTTGCTGTAGTCCGGTTGAGTATTCGTCAGCAGGGGAGTCTTCTTAAAGTGCTCGAGCTGGACATCCAGCATGTTGGTCCAAGTGCGCTCTGCGGTCAGGTAGTCCGGGAAGGGATTATTGCCGAACGGCCAGGTGTGCCCTTCACCCCAGAAGCCGTACATGAAGGTATCAATAAACTCGATGAGAGGATTACCATCGAATTCCGCTGCCAAGAGACCAACCAGCTCTTTAAATGCCTGCTGAAAAAAAGGATGGTCGTACCGGGGCTGATAACGCGAGTGCGGATTATCTAAAAATCTTTTCCCCGCGGCAGCACTTTCCTGATCGCTAATCACCAGATCAACTTTGGGTACTTTTTCCAGAAGGAAATCTGGTAAGGCGGCTTCACGCTTATAATCTGGCGCGCACATCTGAATTCGCAATCCGATCCGCTTGTTGTTTTTCTTCGCTAACTCAAAAACCAGCTTCAGGTAGTCGGGCAGTTGCAGGCGTCCGGGTTGCGGTTGCACCTCCCTCCACGTGGGGCGGATGTAAAGTTGCTGGCCTAATGGGAAGCGCACCAGGTCTTCGATAGCCTGGGGAATGTTGTCGGCCTTGATTTCGTCTGTGCCGCTGTCCGCCGTGATGTAGGTGACCAGTCCCTTGCCATAGTTCGGCCCGGCGTCATCCGAAGAAGTAGTGGTCATCACCACATCATCGGTGGGGATAACGGCGTCCGGTGGATATTGAGGGAAGGGCCCCTGATTGAGCCGATCGGTCACCTGCGGACCGGAGCCGAAGTCGTAGGGTGCCCAATTGTGCGCGGGAACCTTCGCCTGCGCTTTACTTATTCCAAGTTCGGCAGCTACCGCAACAGCGACAGTACTTTTTAGAAAATCTCTACGCTGCATTAAAGGCATCTCCTCACTCGCAGTTTCCGGTTACAGTCGGCCGAACCCGCCTTGAGCGCGAACTTCGGTATGACATTCACATCTTTCGGCGACTATCGGAACATTACTGTTTATATCGTTTTATTTCGTTTGTCCAGTATGAAGCGTTGGCTATTTCAATTGAGTGCTGAAGAATGTGCTCACTTAACCTCCGGCGAACGTTTCGGCAGATCATATTGGAAACGCAATAAAAGCAATGTGCTTTGCGGATTTAGTCCGCGCATCCCACTCCAAAATGAAGTTGACTTTGCGGTTTTTTGCTTGTAATACGAGTATTTACGTTTTATTTCAATCTCCTGTCGCCGTCCTGTTGTGCTTGAGAATTCTATGTCTTCAACGAAAAGCGCGATTTTGCCATCACACACCAACCTGCTTCGAGAGCTGGAATCCACTTCCGCAACCGGGCTTTGGATTGCTCTCATCCTTGGGCTTGCGGTTTGTTCGCCCTCAGCCGTTGCGAGGGGTCGTGCCGGCACGGCTCAGATACAAGGCGGCAACCTGCGAATTGAATTTGATAACCACCTGCGTAGCCGGGTGGTTGCCCGTTTCGACAAGACGGAGACGGTGATGGGACCATTTACCGCCTCTGAGACGGTGACAACTGCAGACAAGCTCTGGACCGGGTTCCTCCAGAGCTCGCAAAAACACGAGCGTACAAAAGACTCTTTCGGCGAGGGCGAGCGGCTTACCGTGGAAGGAAAGGCGGGAACGATCACAAAAATAGTTTCCGTCACCGTGTATGACGATTTTCCTGCGATGGCCTTTTTCGATGTCCAGTACACCAATACCGGAACATCCAAGCTAGCCATCAAAAGTTGGACTAACAACGCGTACCTTGTGAATGCGCAACGCGGTCTGGGTCGACCAGCTTTTTGGTCTTACCAGAGTGGCTCCTACGAGAAACGGCCCAACTGGATTTTACCGCTGCACACCAAGTTTCGGCAGGATAACTATCAAGGCATGAATGCCGACGATTATGGTGGCGGTACGCCGGTTATTGACGTCTGGCGCCGCGACGTTGGAATTGCCGTCGGACATGTCGAGCCGCGGCCGAAACTGGTTTCCCTCCCCGTGTCCATGCCCGATCCCGTACATGCCAGGGTTGCCATACGGTTCACAAAAGATATTTCCTTAAGCCCAGGCGAAAGTTTTCATACATTTCGTACTTTCGTCGCCATCCATCAAGGAGACTACTTCCGCGCGCTCTCCGATTACCGGCGTTTCATGATGAAACAAGGTTTCCAGATGGCCACCGCGCCCGATGATGCTTTCGGCGCCATCTGGTGCGCGTGGGGATATGGACGAACGGTTCAGCCTCAACAGGTGTACGGCTCGCTTCCGACGGCGAAGCGACTGGGATTTACCTGGGTCACGCTCGACGACGGCTGGCAGAACAATGTGGGCGATTGGCAACTTGATCCCAAAAAATTTCCCAACGGAGATGCCGATATCAAGGCGCTGGTGGACCGCATTCACCAGGAAGGATTCAAGGCCCAGCTTTGGTGGTCTCCGCTCAGCGCTGTACCGGACTCGGAACTGCTGCGGGATCATTCCGACTATGAGCTACTGAACCGTGATGGCTCCACGAGAAAGGTCTCCTGGTGGAATTCCTATTATTTGTGCCCAGCGGACCGCCGCGTTGTGGACTACCACAAGGCATTGGTACGAAAAATTCTGGTGGATTGGGGATTTGACGGGCTGAAGCTCGATGGCCAGGACATGAATGGAGTTCCAGCCTGCTACAACCCGGCTCACCATCACGCACAGCCGGAGGAGTCGGTCGAAGCTCTGCCGGATCTCTTCAAGGCGATCTATGACACCGCACAGTCTGTAAAGCCTGGGACACTAGTAGAGTTCTGCCCCTGCGGCACGGCGTTCTCCTTTTTCACCATGCCGCACTTCAATATGTCGGTGGCTTCCGACCCGAAAGGTTCCTTTCAAGTTCGTTCGAAGGCAAAAACCTTGAAGGCCCTGATGGGCGATGACGTTCCGTTCTTCGGGGATCACGTCGAACTGAGCGATGGCGCCAATGACTTCGCGTCTACTGTAGGAGTGGGAGGCGTGGTGGGAACACAGTTTGTTATTCCGTCCCTGGTCGCGAAGAGGAGTCGATCCGATCTGACTCCGACGCGGGAAAAGGAATTCGAAAAGTGGCTTCGCATCTATCGGGAAAAGATGCTGTCACGAGGACAATATCTCGGGCAGCTCTATGACATCGGCTTCGATGCGCCGGAGACGCATGCGATCCGCAAGGACCGGACCATGTACTACGCCTTCTTTGCCAAGCAGTGGAAGGGGCCAGTTGAACTGCGCGGCCTCGAGGATCGCAACTACACTGTCGTGGACTATGTCACAGGAAAAAGCCTGGGCACGGTGTCAGGACACTCTGCGCATTTGCCAATCGCGTTCAATGACCATCTCCTGTTGGAAGTACGGCCGCAATGAACGGTGGTCAAGACCCAGCAGGGAAATTTCTTGGGAGGATCGGCGTGAAACGTCCGTTTCTGGCCAAAAGCGCGGCAGACGCACAACATCATCGACTTCACAACGCACCGACAAATCAGCGACACTCGAGATGGTGCGGGGAACTAACGTGGCGGCTACAATACGCAGCGTGGTGACGAGAATTCCTGCTGGCGTAGCGGCCAATTGCCTCAAGTCACCTGAGCGTATGACGTGGCTTGAGGGTCTGCCCGCTGTTGTACAAAAGCTGGAGCACCGGTGGAATCTAACTCCGGATGGGCCACCCGTCGGTGAGGAGCCGAGCTGCTCCTATGTGGAAGCTGTGCGTCGTGCGGACGGGACAGCGTCGGTGCTGAAAATCAGCATGCCGCATATGGAACAAGAACACGAAACTGATGGTCTCCGCTTTTGGAATGGAGACCCGACAGTGCGATTGCTCGAGACTGAGGATGAGCTCCGCGCAATGCTTTTGGAGCGCTGTCAGCCTGGGACCACGCTCCGCGTATTAGATGAATGCGAGCAAGACATCGTGATCTCAGGTTTGCTGCGACGTCTGTGGCGACCGCTGCCGGCGCTGCCCCGGTTTCGTCCTTTATCGGCCCTGATAGAGTATTGGAGCAACGAGACGCTCGCACAAGTTGAGCGATTGCCTGACGGCGGACTGGTACGCGAGGGTCTGCGGGTATTCAAAGAGTTGTCGTACACAAAAACAACAGACGTCTTTGGCGACCGACTTACATTCAGGCAACGTGCTTCGCACGGAACGCGAACGTTGGATAGTGATCGGCCCCAAGCCGTTCGTGGGAGATCCTACCTACGACGGGACCCAACATCTGTTCAATTGCAATGCGAGACTGCAATCACATCCAGATAGAACGATCAGAAGGCTTGCCGATCTGCTTGGCGTTGATAATGAACGCCTCCGACTATGGACATTCGCCAGCGCAGCCGCTGAGCCGCGCGAGGATTGGAGCAACCGCGAGTGGATGGACCTCGCGCGGGCAATAGCTCCCTAGGGCATACCACTTTGGACCTGGAAGGCTTCGCCGCAAAGCGTTTTCGTGGAAGGCGATTTCACTGCGTCGAAAATATCGCCGGCCAAAATCGCTTGGCTCGGATCGCGATCCCGATGAAGGCAATCAGTGCGAACTGATATCAGAGCTGTTGCGCACCTGCTGGCCCTCTGCACGCTCGGTGCTCTTGCGTCGGGACAATCGCAACCATCCGCAAGCGACGACGCTCTTGCGAACTTTCGGCCACGCCGTGAGATGCGCAACCGAGAATTTGCAGGAAGTGGGGTCTGCGCAAGCTGTCATGTGCAAAAGGCTCGGCAGTTTTCAAGGAGCTCAATGGCACACGCTCTGGGCGGTATAGCCACCAACGATGTGCTGCGAGCACACCCTCACCTTACCTTTCATGCTGGTGACTATTCTTATGAAATTACCAACGATGGTGCACAAGCTATATACCGAGTGTCAGATGGCAATCGAACTATAAGTGAGCCCATTGCGTACATCTTTGGAAATGCTCGAGTCGCTCAGACCTATGTTTTGCGACATAGCGGGAAACTCTATGAAGGTCGCGTCAGCTACTACAGGGGCATCGATGGTCTGGATTGGACTATCGGCGATGCTCTGAATCCTCTGCCAAGCCTTGACGAGGCTTTCGGCCGCGACATCACCAGCGATGAGGCCCGGAACTGCTTTTCTTGCCACGGCACTGCCGCCGTTTCCGGCGGAAAGCTAGAGCTTGACCGGATGGTTCCAGGAGTTTCGTGCGAAGCTTGCCATGGTCCGGGCTTATTGCATGCAGAGGCTATGAAGTCCGGTCGCGCAGATGATTCGTTCATTTTCAATCCGAAGACGCTTGATCCAGATGCACTAAACCAGGAATTCTGTGGTGCCTGCCATCGTAGTGCGAATACGGTGGGAATGATGCCCGATCTCGGGGGGATTGCGAACGTACGTTTTCAGCCGTACCGACTTACGAGCAGCCGCGGACACGATCCCAACGATCCCCGGTTTGCCTGCACGGCATGTCACGATCCCCATCTCGATCTGCCGCAGCAAGGTGCATCTTCCGATTCCAAGTGCACCAGTTGCCACGCCCCATCTGCACTTGGTGGGGCAACTGGGAAAACCACTTCCTCGAAAAAGGCAGCAAAGAGTTGCCCAGTTTCCAACAGCGGATGCGACGGCTGCCATATGCCCAAAGTCGAAATTCCAGGGACGCATTTCAAATTCACAGATCACCGCATTCGGATTGTGCGTCCGGGCGAAAAGTATCCGATCTGATTCTTAAGGGAACCTCTCGCTGGTCTGGAGCGTGACACGAGCCAGGCTACGTTGCTCGCGCATTCGTGTCCCGATGACCCTCAAAGCACTGGCAGCGCGCAAAAGCAACCTTGCGGTGCAGCCGGGGCTTTGGACTTTAAGGAGGGAGAATCCGTTGGCTGCGAGAGTTGGCTGCTTGTTTGAGTCGCTGGAATTCCAGAATTTCAGCTTTGGCCAGATCATCCTTTCCGATCTTTTGATACATCCTTCCGAGCAGGTAATGTGGGTCTGGGTAGAATGCGTCCAACGCTGCCGAGGTCTTGAGCGCGTGGATCGCCTGCTCGACTTTTCCTTCTTTGTCCAGCACACGTCCGAGTTGATATTGCGCTTGAGGCAATTTTGGATTGTAAGTGATTGCCTCTTGTAGTCCTTTCTCGGCATTCGCCACTTGATTTAGCTCTATCTGGGTGACCGCCATATCCAGAGGCGGCCAAGGAGAGGGTTTGGCCTGCAGGCGGTTCAATTCGACCGCCCGGCTGAAGCTGGCGAGCGCCTGATCGAAATGGCCCGTGTAGTCGTAACACAGCCCTAGCAGATCATGCGAACGCACCATATTGGGATCCAGTGCTACGATCCTCTGCAGTCTGGCAATGGCTTCCGAATACTTCTGGTCGTCATAGTCGATACGGGCCAGCCAATACAAATACAGGGCGTCATCAGGATGAGCCAGCGAGAGTTTGTCCAACTCTGACCGTGCCCAGGAGCGACGGTTCACTTTTATATACGCCATGGCAAGCGTGAATCGTGTTCGTTCATCGAGCGGTGCGATTGCTTCGGCTTTCTTCCAGGCAATCACGGCATTGCCATATTGAGCATCGAGAAAGAACAGCCCGCCCGAGAACTCCAACAACTTCGCCGCACGTGGGGATTTGGGGTCGAGTTCTGCTTCCTGGACGAGAATCTTTTCGGCAGACTTGTAATCCTTTTGCTGAAGCGCCGCTTCGACTTGAGTGCGGTGTTCAGGCGAGAGCTCTAATCGCAATAAGTCGTAATCGCGGTGAATTTCAACCGGACTGTCCTGGGCACAAGTGAGTTCTACCCTCAGGAACAGGGCAAACATTGATACCAACGCCATGCCGAGGAGAGTGCGATTGATCCCTGACATACAGAAAAGCTAATTGGTGGCTGCTTTTGCGGTCTCAATCCGATTCTTCGCATCGGCCGCCATTTTGCTATCTGGTGAGAGCGCCAATTCCTGCTCGATCTCTGCAAGTGCTTCATCGAACCTCTTCATTTGAAGCAGGATTAGCGCTATACCCAAATGAATTTCCGGCAGCTTGGGATCAGCCTTTGCTGCCTGCTGATATGCAACCAGGGCGCGATCGTATTTTTCCTGGATCGAGTACTCCTGTCCGAGAGCCTGATGCAGTCGCGCGGCGTTTGGGTTCACCCGCGAAATCTCCTGTAAAGACCATCCAGAAAGTCTGGTCAGAGCCTTCCCTAGCTGATAAGCGTACTCGGCGTTCTGTGGCGCCAATGTCGCGAGCTTTTGAAGTTGCTCCACCGCCAACATCCACTTTTCAGTTGCCTCGTAAGCCTTGGCCAACTGTAAACGGGCTGCGGGTTCGTCAGGCATCAGTCGGACTGCGCGACTGAGTTCATGCATCGCAGCGTCATTCTGTCCCAAGGCCAGAAGACTGGAGCCGAGGAGCAGCCGGCTCGGACCATAATTTGGATCTACAACGAGTGACTTCCGAAACCAGATGACCGCCTGCTTCTGATTGTGGCGTTCCTGAGCGATCACGCCAAGATTGTGGAATACGATCGGATGGTTCACACCTTGCTGAAGAGCCTGATCTAGAAGACGCTGGGCGGCTTCCAGATTTCCGTCCTGAAGAGCCCGGACGCCTTCGGTCACCACATCGTCCGGGGTAGTTGATCGAGAAAGCTGGGAGAAGCCTCTGGTAGCAATGAGCCAGAGGAGTACAGCCATCATTCGCCGACCCGGAATTGAGCGCACCCATAGCATCGGGTTCTGCAGACCAGTCGCACCAGCTACCACGTCGATACGGGCAACAGTATAAAACAGTTGATATTATGGGGCTGCACCTTAGAGTAGCTCGGCTATAATGTGTGGGATTTTTGCTCTCCAAATACCTGTTAACGGTCTCGTTAATGCCAGGCAGTTGCCGCACTAGCGCGGTCTCCGCACTACTTTTTTTCTGCTTGGCTGTTGCTCCCGCACTGGCAACACCGCCCGGGGATAACGCGCGCGAGCACGCCATAATGGAAATCCAAAGATTCATCGAGAGCGGAAACTTATCCGCCGCTCGAGATCTGTTGAGGGCCTCGGCTACGCAATTCGGCAATGACGCTGGATTCGATAATTTGGAAGGCGTGATCGACGCACAAGAGCACCACTACTCCTCAGCTGAGGCGAACTTCAAGCAAGCCATCGCACGGCGACCCCAGTTCACGGCGGCTTACCTGAACCTGGGGAGACTGTACCAGGAAAATTCCTCAAGCGACGCTCAAGCTAGAACGAGGGCTTTGCACATTTATGCCAGGGTGCTGAGTTATGAGCCGGGGAATTCAGAGGCCAATTATCAGAGCGCTCTTTTGCTCCTTGAAGAAGGAAATTATCAAGCCTCCCTGCTGCGTGTGTCGCGTCTTCCGAAAACGACGAGAGAAAGCGCGCAGGCCCTCTCAATTTCGTGTGCTGATTATGCCGGGTTGGGAGATCGCCAGAAAACTTCGAGAGATCTCACACGATTTCTGGAAGCCCCGGACCTTTCGGAAGCCGATGTGCGCCAGCTGTTGCTCGGCATCGGACCCGGAAAGGATACCGACATCACCGTCACTGCTCTCGAAGGTTTTGGGAAGCGACAGCATCTGCCTCTCGACCTTCAGCGCAGCCTGGGATTGGCCTATGAACAATCGGGAAGGTTGGACGATGCTCGGTCGATCCTGGAAAAGTTTGCGATTGACCATATGTCGGTCCACTCTTTGTTTGACCTGGCGCGGGTGGCATACAAGCAGAAGGACTATAAGGGTGCGCTGGGATACCTGGCGCATGCCCGCGATCTCGAACCGGATAACGCCAGTGTCCATTATTCATTTGGTGTAGTGTGTCTCGATCTGGAACTGCTCGCCGAATCGCAGAAATCTTTTGAGAAGGCCGTTAAACTCGATCCTCAAAACAGTAGTTACAACTACGCAGTGGGGGCAACCTCGCTTTTCAGCCATGATCCGAAGGATGCCGTACCGTACTTCCAACAGTATCTCAACCGGAATCCCGACGACGCGCGAGGTAAATTGGCGGTGGGCATAGCATTTTTTCGCGCCAAAGACTATGAAGAGGCGAGACCGTGGCTCGATCGCGCCGCACAACGTCCTGAGACGGCAACTCCAGCACACTATTACCTCGGATCCCTGGCTTTGCAGGAAGGCCGCTTAAACGAGGCGCTTCCGGAGTTGCAGTCCGCACTAAGGGCAAAGCCGGACTACCCAGACGCGCTCGCAGAGTTGGGCAAGTACTACTTTGTTCGGAGAAACTATGCTGAAGCCGAGAAGCAATTGCAGCGTGCTCTTAAACTGAATCCGGATCATATGGAAGCAAATTTCTACTTGCTGTCGCTGTATGCGCGCACCCGCGATCCGCGGCACGACATACAATCAAAGCGATACGACGAATTGCAAAAGCTCAGAGACGCAAAGAGCCAGGAGTTCTTGCGTATGGTTGAGGTTCGACCCTTCGAGACTCCATAGGACAGATGCAATGCTTCAAGCAATCAGCCACTGGCGTGCGGCAAGCCGGTTCTGCGGGGTGCTGGCTCTATCCCTATTCCTTTCTGTCCCGAGCGGCTTAACTCAACAGCCTGGTATGTCACCGGCGGCACGAGCCCTGCACCGCGGGGATTATGAACAGGCTAAAGAACTGGCGGAGCGCCATTTACGGCAAAAGCCTGCTGATTTCCCGGTTCGCATCATGCTTGCCCGTGCGGAGCTTGCCGTAGGGAACTATGGCGAAGCTCTGGGAGAACTAAGAAAAGTTCTCGCACTCGATCCTCACAATATCGATGCTCTTTATTACATGTCTTTCGCAGCGAGAGGAATGTCGCAACAGGAATACGAGAGGCTGTACCGGCTGAATCCTGATTCCGCGCGCGTTCACCAACTGCTCGCCGAGTCCGCGTTGGAAGCTCAGAACATCTCCCTGGCCGAGACGGAGTTTCAAAAGGCCTTTGAGGTCAATCCCCATGCTGTGGAGGTCGCCAGCGAACTGGCGGAGCTAAAGCGGTCGCAGTCAAAATTCGATGAGGCCATTACCTACTACTTAAAGGCAGCAGAAATCGGATCCGTAGACTATAAGATTGCTTATGGACTCGGCGCTTGCTACACGTACAAACAGGAGTATCCCCACGCGATCGAGTGGCTGAAAAAGAGCCTGGCATTGTCTCCCGATTCCGCTGCTAGCCACTTCGCCTTGGGGAATGCACTGTTTCAAAACGGAGATCTGAATGCTGCCATTCCAGAGTTGACGGTCTCTGTGCGGCTGGAGCCACGGATGAAACAAGCCTATTTCCTGCTTGGACGTGCGTATGCCAAGCTGGGCCGGAAACGCGAGGCAGACGCTGCATTCCAAAAGCTGGATCAAGTCAATCGCTCGGCTGTACCAGGTCAGAACAGGGGAGTTTCGAACGACATGGATAAGGAAACGCCGCGCAAACCATGACGCTCCTCCCCTCCTGTCCTTATCGAACGCTCCCACTGCTGGCCGTCGTTCTCGCCGCAAGCGTGATCAAGGTCTCCGGGCAGAACACGGATTTCCATGAGCCACCGCAGGCTCAACCCATGGGGGTATCGACCGGACCACCACATGCCGCGGTCAAAGATGCCAAGGCGCGACCGATTACCGCCGGTGGTTTTGTGGATGGCGCTCCGGTGGTATTCGAAGACGTGACTCCATCCTCTGGTTTGGACAACTTCCTGCACCGCTCTGGCAGTCCCGAAAAAGCAATGATTCTGGAGAGTGTAGGCTCCGGCGTGGCACTTCTCGATTACGACAATGATGGGTGGCTCGACATTTACCTGCTCAATGGCTCCACTGTGCCTGCATTGAATGGAAAAGAGCCCCCGCCTCGCGCAATGCTCTTTCATAACAATCACGACGGGACGTTTACGGATGTGACAGAGAAGGCCGGAGTTGCCAACGAACGGTGGGGATTCGGAGTGGCGGTCGGTGACTACGATAACGATGGATGGCCTGACCTTTACGTCGCTAACTTTGGAAAAAACCGCCTATATCACAATAATCACGGCGGTAGCTTCACCGATGTCGCAGAGAAGGCAGGCGTCTCTCTCGGGGGTTGGTCCACGGGGCCGACGTGGGGAGACTATGACCATGATGGCTTCCTGGATCTGTTCGTCCCCGGGTATCTGAAGTTTGACCCGAACCATCCTCCAACGCCGGGCCATGGCGGCATTCCGGCCTCTTCTTGCCAGTTCCGTGGAGTGGGGTCGATGTGCGGCCCCTTGGGATTGACCGGTGAACCCGACCATCTATTTCATAACAGCGGCAATGGCACCTTCACGGATGTGAGCGAGATTGCCGGCGTCGCTGATCCCTATGGATATTACGGACTCGCCTCGGTTTTCGTGGATGTCGACGATGACGGTTGGTTAGACCTCGCAGTCGCCAATGATTCGGTTCCACGGTATCTCTACCGCAACCTTCACAATGGCAAGTTCGAAGACGTGAGTTATGTTTCCGGCTTTGCGCTCACCGACAATGGCCTGGCGCAAGCATCCATGGGCATTGCGGCAGGCGATTACAATCGCGACGGCAGGCTTGACTTCTATGTGACCGTCTTCTCGGATGACTTCAACACTCTTTATAGAAATGATGGCAACGTTAGCTTTTCCGAGGTCGGCTTTCAGGCAAGCGTATCGGTTATCACGATTCCGTTCCTGGGCTGGGGCACAGGATTCCTCGACTTTGACAATGACGGCTTGCTGGACCTCTTCGTCGCGAACGGTCACATCTATCGATGGGTGGACCAGCGCGATTGGGGTACTACTTGGGCACAGCGCCCGCTACTGTTTCAGAACGCAGACGGAACAAAATTTTCCGAAGTCCCACCCGCTACCGGGAGCGGGCTCGCGGCTGTGATTCCCGCCCGGGGAGTGGCGTTTGGCGACCTCTTCAACGACGGCCATACCGACGTTGTCCTCAACAGCATGGACACGCATCCCACGCTCCTCAGAAATGTGGTCAAGAACGACAATCACTGGATCTCCCTGAAGCTGGTTGGAGGTGCGGGAAGTCCTCGCGACGCGATTGGAGCGAAGGTATTTGTTACAACAGGCCGGGTGCGGCAACGCGCTGACGTCTTTAGTGGAGGAAGTTTTAGTTCGAGCTCTGACTTGCGAGTCCATTTCGGACTTGGCACAGCGTCGGAAATCGACAAGGCCGAGATTCATTGGCCGAGCGGAAAAGTAGAAATTCTGAACAAACCTCCTGTTGATCGTATTCTGACCGTGGTGGAGGGAAAGGGACTCACCACGAACTACCAGCCCTGCCCCACGTCTCACAATTCCAGCTTCGGCCAGATACCCGCTCCATTGTTCCTAAGAGTTCCGCATCTGACACGAGTCCGGAATCAGATCAAAACTCGAGCCTCGCGCCGAGTTGAATTCGCCGCGGTACACTTACGTTGCCGCCCCAGATGCCAAAGCCGGGGAAACTCTGCCCGGTTGTGCTGCTCAAAGGCGCAGCGCTGATGTCATTATTGAAGGCGAAGTTTCCTCCAATATTGAAATTGCTGTCATCGATGAACATGTGGTGGTTGAACGCATTGTAGAACTCAACTCGGAGTTGCAAGTTGACGCGTTCGGTCAGCGCTGTATTCTTCGTGATCGAGAAATCGACATTCTTGTAGTTCGGACCTCTAAGGGCAGAATAGATACGGGGACCAGTGCCGGTGTATCCAAACTTTCCTGTGCATCCTACACAGCCGCCCTCTGGCTCGAAGGAACCCACGGACTCGAAGGCCGCAGCATTCAGCAGCGGAGCACAGTTGGGAACGTCCGATGGGCAACCCCCTTTAGCCGGGTTGAAGCTGTTGACATCCTGCAGGAATGGATTCACTCCCCGAATCCGGCCGACTAGACAGCCTTGGTCAAACTGCGGCACGACCTGGCAAGTATTGGAACGTATCCAGATGGGAGTTCCACGCGAGTAGCGGATGATCGGGCTAACCTCCCATCCGCCCACCAAGGCGTTCAGGGCGCGACTGCCGCTAAGATATGGCTTTCCCCTGCCGAACGGCAGGGAATAAACAAAGGCGGCAGACAAAGTCTGCGGGACATCGTCGGGCGCAATGGAACGATTCCGACCCGTCTCGTATGGTGAAATTACTCCCTGCGATGCGTTCCAGGTACTTGCTGCGCTCTGCGTGTTGTCCGCCGCGTCTGTGATCAGCTTGGCGTTTGTGTAGGACACCAGCATGTAAAGGCTGTTGGTGTAACGCTTCTCCGCCTTTAACTGGAAGGAGTGATAGATCGAACTGCCGTGCTGCTCATTCAGCCCCTGCAAATGACCGCAGTACTGCGGGAAAGGCAGCAAAGCCTGAGCCACCGTGGGATCACACACTCCTGCACTTGTTAAGTCTTGGACCCAACCCGCATAGGGAGCGTGTATGCCGTACGGTGCGTCGTTGTCATCGGCAAAGACGGTATTCAACTCAGGAACGTAGCCGCAATTCCCGGTCGGGTTGGCAGTGGCACAGCTTGGATCGATCGGCGTGGTGTTCGCCTCGAGTGCCTGGATCCCCGGATCGAAAGGATTCAGGATATTGAGGGGTCTCAAGTTTGAGGGTAGTCGTGTGCCCTTGTTGGCCACATACGCAACACTCAGGAAGATGTTTTTCGGCAGTTGACGTTCAATCGTCAAATTCCACTGTTGGGAGTAGGGCCTGCGGTTCGCATCCAGCGGTCGATAGAGCGGATGGCCATCGTTCGAGGATTGTCCGTTGTCGTACGACGCTGAGATAAACGGCGGTGTGAGCGAAGGGGCGGGTACGCCATTGTCTAGATAGAAGTTGGGATCGGACTGGTTCGTACCGGGATCCTGGTGGGTACCAAAATTTTGCGTCAGGTTGTAGCCGTCAAGTGCCATGCCTCCGTTCCACCCTGGATAAAAGGCCTGCGCGAAGAACACTCCATAGCCTGCACGAATCACAGTTTTCTGGTTCATGGAATAGGCGAAGCTGAGCCTCGGGGCAAACCCGTTCTTCCAGGATTTTTCCGGATAATCGCGGCCGAAGCAGGCATCTCCGCAACTCGAACCGGTGCCAGCAAACGCGAGCCGTCCAGGGATTCCCGCCGTGGGATTTATGCCGGTCGGATCGAAGAATGAGAAATGGTTGTACTTCTCCCGCGATGCAGAGTAGTAATCCCAGCGCAATCCAAAATTGAACGTTAACTTCGGAGTGATTCTCCAGGAGTCATTCCCGTGGAAAGCCCACACAATCTGCCGCGGATACCAGGAGGGGACAGTTTTGTAATCTACGCTGCCACCCCCCACTGCTCCCAACAGGTAACTGGCAATCGGACTCCCACTGGTCAGGCTAGGTATGCCTGTCGTATCGCTCTCAAAGTCATACGTACCAGCCTGGTTCGTGTGATCGTGAACGTTACCCTGCACTGAGCGCCATTCCCCGCCGAAGGTGAGTGTATGGTGGCCAAGTACCTTATTCACCACGTCATTGATCACCCAGGTAGGTCGGGTTGTGATATTGCCCGAAGGGCTGCCCTTATTGTCACCCAGTTGGTTGAAGCCGCTGCCAAAAGTAAATTCGGGAAGAGCATTGTTCCCAGGAGCGCCAGGAACTCCCGGCAGCTTTCCTATGAAAGCGAGGTTGAGCGAACCGTAACCTTCGTTACGGTTCAAATAACCCACGGTGACATGGTTCGTGAGCGTGGCCGAAAACGTGTGCTCCCAGTTAAAGCGCGCGATCGGGGAATTTTGAGGACGCGTGGGCTCTTCTGTCGCAATGGCAAGAGGAAGTTCGGTCGCTGTGTTGTAGCCCGTAAACTGCCGCCACCAGAAGAAATAGAAGTGGTCCTTATCGCCATAGTTGTGGTCGACCCGGAACATATAAACATTGCTGTTAGCGACCAGAGTGTCCGGAACTGGCCGGGACAAAGTGTAGTTATTCTGGGCCTGACCATTCGTGGGTTGGGGGAGTTGGGCGAGATAGGCCGCGGCAATCGGACTGATGCAAGCCTGAGGGATGATATTGCCGGGGAAGTGCTGACCCGGACCAAAACCAGGCAGCGCGCTCGCGCACGCTATGGATTGAGGTCCGGTTTGCTGACCGGCATTTGTACCCGGTGCGAAATTCCCGGGAGCGTAGATCGGAAGTCCCCAATCGCTGAAATTGCCGGAGCGCTCCAAGACCGAGGGAATCGAAAGTGTGGGCCTACTTGCTCCGCCGGCTTGGTGAAAAGCTTCCCAGTCAAAGTAGAAATAGGAATGGTGTTTCGAATTTCCATGGTAGAGGAACGGAATTTTAATGGGACCGCCAAAATTTGCTCCAAAATCATGCTCAATGTCGAAAGGACGCGGATCACAGCCAGGAGTGTCGCAGGACGCGTTCCAAGGTTTCGCGTTCAACCATCGATTCCGCGTGTACTCGAATAATGCACCATGGTACTGATTGCCCCCTGACTTGCTCACCATCGTTATTTGGCCCGATGTGGAAGAGCCATACTCAGGCGCATAGTCTGAGGTCAGCACTTTGACCTCTTGGACCATGTCAGGAGACATCTGGAAATCACCTTGTATCGAAACCATGCCACTCTGGCTCATGAAGCCTTCCTGCATGGTGGCGCCATCTAGCAGAGCTTCATCTCCAGACTGAATGCCGCCATTGATTCGCGCATTAAAAGCCTCATTACTGCTGCCGGTCGAGACGCCGGGCAGCAATACCGCGAAGCTAGCCGAGGAGCGGGGTTTACCAGAGACAATTAGAGGAAGGTCTTTCACCGTCTGTGGATCAATGCCCCCTTGCACCGTGCCGTTGTCGTAGTTGATGAGAGTGTTCTGCCCCTCAACGGTGACAGTCTCGCTGATCGCTCCTGCCCTCAGCATGACGTCGGCACGACCCGATTGATTTAGAGTCAGCTGGATGCCGCTTTGAACGGACTTCTCAAACCCCGTCATTGTGATGCTCAGGTCGTATGTTCCGGGCGTGAGATTGCGAAAGGTGTACTCGCCCCTGTCATTGGATACTGCCTTTTGCTCAAACTGCTGCGCCTTATTGATCAGGCTCAGTTGCGCACCCACCACAGCGGCACCGCTTGTGTCGGTTACGGTTCCGCTAAGCGTGGCGTTGCCCATCTGGGCGTTGGCCGGCACATGCAGCATCACAAGGGAAATCAAAAGGGTGAGAAGAACAAAACGCCAGGAAGCGTTCACTTTCGGGGACATATCGGTACCTCCGCTTAACTGCTGTCACGCCACAAAAGCAATCTTTGATCAGAAAAAGAAAGTTATCGAAACCCCGAGCGATAATGGGCATAACTTGTACCCCTCGGCGTTGCTTGAAGTCAAGGGAAAAGTACTCTAGCGCCCGAGCTCCAATAACAGCGCCTCGTTCGGTCGGATAGACGATTCGTAGACACAGGCCTATAATCCCGGCGCAGATTCGGAAGACGGGGTCTTAAAGAGATGATCATCAAGGCTTTCTTTTGCTGCTGCTTGCTGATGCCTATCGGTGGGATAACTGCTCTGCGGAACCTGCCCATCGCGCCTGTCTCAAACAGCCAATGGACGATCACCGCAGATACTGCGCGTCAAGCAATAACGGTCAAGAATGAAATCCTTGGCACCTTGCTGCATAACGTGCATTTATACGTGAATTCTCCAGCTGGTCGTCACGAACTCACACAATGGCAGGCGGAAGAGAGCGCTGGGAGCCTGAATATCAGGAGCTCGGGACCTGCCACTGGCTGGTCCTTTGCAGGCGCCGACAATGTATTAATCATCTCCAGCACGGAATACGATGCCGAACTGATCGCAGACACACCCGCTCCGCCGAACCGGATCGTTGCCCGTTTACTCGATACTGCCGGAGCGCCCGTCGATTGGGTAGGGACAGGCGAAGTCGCGGGCACGTACGGCGGCAGCTACACCCATAACCGCTCCTTTCTGCCGAGGCAAAACCCGGATGTGATGTATTTCTCGCTCGGCCAGCCCCAAGGCACAGTCTTCCACAGCCTGTTTGATCGCGAGACCGACACTGGCATTGATTTTGGGGAAGCAGTTACGATGCGTCGGGATGCGCAGAATCCAGACCTGCTCAAAATCACTCTCCCGGTGCATGGAACCAGGATCATTCGGCTGATTCCGGACTATTACACCAAGACTTTGGGTGTGCCGTTTTATTCCAGTTTTGATGACACCCATTTCAGAGCCGCTCCCATGGTCTGGTCGAGCTGGACCAGCTACTACGAAGATGTCACCGAAACGGACATGACCCTTAATGCGGATTGGATCGCAAGCCATCTTCTGCCCTATGGCTTCGAATATGTTGAACTTGATGACGGCTACGACCGCACTCCTGAAGGGCATTCCTGGATCGAAAACTGGGATCAGAAGAAATTTCCACATGGGCCGCAGTGGCTGACGAGTTACATTCGGGCAAAAGGATTGAAAGCCGGAATCTGGCTGGTGCCAAATTCCTACGCCGCCGGGCGGAGCACACACCCTGATTGGTATCTGTATGACACGAAAGGAGGCGTGATTCGCGATTACGACACTCCTGCGCTGGATTCCACTAATCCGCAGGCGCTGGAAGTTGTTCAGCGCGTGTTTCAAAAGTTTGACGACTGGGGTTTCGACTACTACAAACTCGACGGAGAACATGCCCTGCCCAAGTACGCGCCGCCCGTGGACAGAACGCGTTTGCACGATCCCGGAGCCGACTTCATCGCGAACTACAGGTCAAGACTCGCGATGATACGGAAAACGATCGGACCGGAGCGCTTTCTTGAGGTTTGTCCCGCTGGTACACCACTCAATGCCATTGGCTATGCGAACTCTTATTTCAACGGCGATGATGTGTACAACAACTGGCAAGGAATGTATTCGCTGTTCAGCTCGATTTTCGCCAATGGCTTTCTGAACCATTTGCTGGTTTATGTCATGCCGGGCGAGGGTATCGAGCTGGGCGAACCTATGTCTGTCGCCGAGGCGACAAAGAAACGCAAGCCGATCGTTATCGAGACTGAGCGGGATCGAGAGGAACCGCTTACAGGGTTTGGCGTTTCGGATGCCGAGGCGAGAACACTGGTCAGCTACATAGCCTTGACCGGGGTTGCGTACCCCTTGGCGAGCGTGACCCCTGAATTGCCTGAGACACGGGTAAAGATGCTGCAAAAGTCTTTGCCTACGCTCCCGATCATCCCCGTCGATCTGTTCAGCCGGGGTACTCAGAGCTCGTGGGACAAATTCAAACACGTTCAGCCGGATTACTACATTCATCACTATCCGGAAATTGTTGACCTCAAAGTCAATTCACCGGCCGGGAGCTACGACGTCGTCGGAGTCACAAACTGGCACAGCAAAGAGGCTGATAAGACCGTTAGCTTCGCTGACAAGCTGGGCTTGGATGGCAAATCCAAGTATGTCGTGTTCGATTTTTGGAATCAGAAACTGTTAGGTACGTTCAGTGATCACGTAGACCTGCCGATAGCGGCACATGACACACGGATCTTGCTGATTCACCCCGTAATGGGGCGACCTCAGCTTGTTGGATTGTCCCGGCACATCTCGGGGAGCTACTCGCTTCTGTCCCAGACTTGGGATCCGTCGAGGAAGATCCTGAGAGGAGTGTCGGCTAGCGTGCCGGAAGTGCCATATTCATTGTGGTTTCATATCCCGGAAGGTTCGAGGCCGATTGATGTGAAGGCTTTCAGTGAGGATAAGAGTGCCGTGCCCATCGTGATGAAAATTGACGGAGGCCTTTTGCAGGTCACGTTTTCCGGACAAAAAACGAACGTTGCTTGGGAAGTGCACTTTGCCGCAAATTGATTGTTACCGCGAGGAGAAGAAATCGCAGTCTAAGCTCCGCAACCTACCAATCCGATCCTGACGCTTGCGCCAAAAACAATCGTTTAAGGAGCGATGGCTCTCACTTCTTCCAGACGGCCATCGAGTCGATCCAATCACACAGCCCATGAGCGGGCACGTCAAGTTGGGGAGCCTGTCCCCGACCGCATTTACTGCGGTTATCTTCGCGCTGCGGGTATCGAGTTCGAGCCACTGCGACGCTACACGATGTGGAAGGTCCTAGCCGTTGGTAATGGTCAAGAAATGGCAGCAAAGCGACCGCATTCATTGACACAATTTGGCTTCCACGAGCCAATGCGGGGGGTCCTGAGAGAGGGACCAGCTTTCGAGAATTGAGACAATCCAGGTGTAAAAGGAAGGAAAGGCGCAACTTATCCGGAAGTAACGGCTGGGTACTCCCACTTCCGGAACGAATGGAATGTTACGTGCCAATCTCCAAGGTAATTCCCCCCCAGAAGACCGAAATCAGCCTTAAGAACAGGGAGAAACCGGATGTGGACTGAAATTACTTGTGGCATGGCCGCACTTGTGGGGGCCTGGAGCGCAGTTTCCCCGGCGGAAGTGGACGAAAGCATAGATTTAACGCACAAGGATTTTGTGAGCAATTTTCTGCTAGAAGCGGAGAAGTACCTGGAGACAGGGCGACATCAGAGCGCGGCGATCCTGGCCGGCGATGCCCTTCAGGATGCTCTGCGGAGACTGTGCGCGACCAATTGCGTGACTGTCTCGGGGAAGGCGAGCGCCGAAACCATGAATGCGGAGCTGGCCAGTCGAGGTGTTTACGACGATCAGATGCAACAACGTTTGCAAAGAGCTGCGACGTTATCGGATCAGGCTAGCTGCGGTCTGTGGTCAGACTTCTCGAAAGATGATGTCGAACTCATGCTGGCCGAAGTTCGCGCTTTCGCGGCCGAACACGCCACCATTTAGCTGCAGAGTGAA
>Ga0207702_10000178_pt1 | contig 76683 bp, 76 predicted proteins | sample KBSCornC62_FD_184302 | JGI IMG/M metagenome (GOLD analysis project Ga0207702, IMG submission 184302) | Corn rhizosphere microbial communities from Kellogg Biological Station, Michigan, USA - KBS Corn C6-2 (SPAdes) (version 2) | ecosystem: Host-associated > Plants > Roots > Rhizosphere > Soil ...
CTGTCTTTGGCGGCCGGATATCCGACGCCGGAGTCCGCGCCAAAGACAGCCGCCTTGCCTGAACGCAGCAACTCGACGCATCGGCTGCAATGGTCGGGCTGAGAGGGATACGGACGATCTCGGCGGCTTTGATCTCCCGCGTCAGCACGCGATCGGAGGGGGCGCCGCGGATCGTGCCAATCTTCACCCCGGCGCTGTCAACGGAGGCGACATCGGGAAACTCCGTTCCTGGCGCGGCAACGTAGACGAGGCTGATCGCCCAAAGGTTCGCCGTGGAGTCCGCCTTGTCGGTGGGCGCAAGGACGCGCGGGCCGATCGCCATGTCCCATTCATTCTTTCCAAAACTTTCGAGATAAGCGTCGGGGTTCGGATACATCACCGGTTCGACAGCCGCGCCCAGCTTCTGTCCAACGAACCCCGCAACGGGCTCCGCCACGCCTCCGAGCACCGTGATTGCCGATCATAGCGACGCGCAGCTTTCCGCCTGGCGCGATCTCCGAGGCGGGCGACGCCTGCCCGAATGCCACACCAGAAAGGCCGCCCAGCAATGCGATTGATAGAAGAAGCCGTCTCATGTGCGCCTCTCTGCTCCGAAAGGAACGTGTACGCCTGCGCCGTCACGTCTCGACCTGAAACGAAAGGCCGGCGTGATCGACTAGCCGCTTGATCAACTTGTGCTGCATCGCTGCGCCCGGCGTCCAGATTCCCGTTGGCACGTCGGGCGTATCGCGCAGCAGGCAGACCGCGCATTCGGAGATCATCTTCGAGGTCGAGCCGTAGCCGGGATCGCGGTCGCCCTTGACCGAGGCGCGCACGTGACGGCCATCCGGCGCAATCGCGACATAGAGCAGGTCGTACATCCCGTTGTCGCGCTCTTCCTTCGAGGGCCCCTCGCCCGGCTTGGGTGGCGCCGTGGACGCCATCCGGTTGTTGGCCGCGACGATACGCTTCGCCTCCGCTTCGCCCTCCTCGCCGGGACCCGTCATCTGCATCTCGTCGTAGACAAAATCCTGTCCGTACGGGAAACCGAGCAGCATGTTGGAGCGGTGCACGTTGCGCGTGTTGATGTTGGCCATGAAGAACGGCGTCAGCCACGTCTTCAGATCCTCGTCATAGACGGGCTTGTTGCCCGGCGGCTGTTTTGGCCCGGAAAATCCTGGCGTCAGCGCGAAAGGATCGCGCAGCAGCGCAAACAGGTCCTGATCTTTCGCGGCCGCCTCAAAAATCGCCCGGCCGCTCGCCGCCGTGCCGCCCGAGAATGTGCCGCGCATCTGGCGCACCCGGCCTTTTACCCGTGACGCCGGTGCGCCGAACACGCGTTTTGCCTCTTCCTGCACGAAGAACGCGCCGAGCTCGAAAGGAATCGAGTCGTAGCCGCAGGAGAACATGATCCGCGCGCCAGAGCGTTTTGCGCCGTCGAGATGCGCATCGATCATCCGTCGCATCCACGGCACTTCGCCGCAAAGATCGAAATAGTCGGTGCCGGATGCGACGCAGGCTGCAATCAGTTCGTTGCCGTACAACAGATAGGGCCCGACCGTGGTGATCACGGAACGGGTCTGGTCGACCATGGATTTTAGCGTGGCGGGATCGGCGGCGTCGGCCACGATCAAGGGCGTGTCCGCCGGCGCGCCGATCGCATCGCGCACCGATTTGAGTTTTTCCAGGCTGCGCCCCGCCATCGCCCATTTCAGGTTCTTGTCGTTCCTGTAATGCTCGCCGAGATATTCGGCGACGAGCTGCCCGGTAAAACCGGTCGCGCCATAAACAACGATGTCGAATTTCGACGAAGGCATATTTTATTCCCTCACGATTCCTCGTCATTGCGAGCGAAGCGAAGCAATCCAGCGCCGCACACGCGGCCCTGGATTGCTTCGTCGCTGCGCTCCTCGCAATGACGGTTTAGAGCCAATTTCGCAACAGTTACTTCTTCGCGTAGGACACGCCCATGCCGGCGCGGACGTCGTTCTGGATGCCGTAGGGCGCGATCGGATAGCGCAGGCCGTTCTTGGCGAGTTGCTTCATGCCGACCACGGCTTTTGCCAGATGCGCGGGCTGGATCGCCATCAGCATCTCCTCGTCCGGCACGCCGCCATAGCGGCGCTCGGCGAAGCACGGCAACGACAGCGAGGGCTCGCCGGTCTTCAGCGCCCGTCCCCAGGAATCCGCGCAGGCGGTTTCGCCAACCACGCCCCATTCGAACTTCTTGTAGCCGGTATATTGCAGCCCGTTGATCAGGATGATCATCTGCCCCGGCGTTGCATAGACAAGGCAAATGTCCGGCGGGTTGAGCCGGCCGCTCGACAAGGGGCTGACCGCGAGCGCCTGGTATTGCCCGAACGGAACCACATCCAGCGCTTCCTGGCGCTTGCGCGCGTCTTCCGCGGTGCCGTGCCAGACCCCGACATAGGATTGCCCCTCGAGCCATTTCTCGTCCTGCGGCGCCAGTCCGATCACCGCGCGGCACTGCGCGCCGACCAGATCTTCCGAGGTGATGCCGACCGTCCAGCCGAGCCGCGAGGCCATGCTGACGATCTGGTCGGTGGTATGGACCGCGGTCGGCCGCCGGATCTTGGGGATCGCGGTCATGTCCTCGACCCGGGCAAACATTTTCATGCCGATCACGGTGGTCTTGAGCCGCAGCAGCGCGTTCAGGTCGGCCACGAGGCCGGCCAGATCGATCTGTTCCGGCGGTGTTTGCAGTTGCATGGCGGTGGCTCCCGATCGGTGCGGCGATTTGACTGGCCGGTGTCGCAATCCCAGCCCGATTGCGTCACGGTTGCGACGGTTTGTCCAGCAAATCCCGATGGTTGGTGGGGCCACTTGACGGGGCCATATAGGATGGCCGAGGTCACGTTCACGCATGTCGCTGTCCAGCCCGTTCATCCGTCGGCCTGTCGCTACCACGCTGCTGACGTTCGGGCTGGTCGCCGCGGGCGCGATTGCGTTTTTCAAGCTGCCGGTGTCGCCGCTGCCGGACGTCGATATTCCCACCATCTCGGTGCAGGCGACCCTGCCGGGCGCGAGCCCGGCTGACGTCGCGACCACGGTCGCGGGCCCGCTGGAGCGGCATCTGGGCCAGATCGCCGATGTCAGCGAAATGACGTCGTTGAGCGCGCTCGGCTCGGCGCGGATCAATCTGCAATTTTCCATCGGCCGCGACATCAACGGCGCGGCGCGCGACGTCCAGGCCGCGATCAACGCCGCGCGCGCCGACCTGCCGAGCTCGCTGCGAAGCAACCCGACCTACCGCAAGTTCAATCCGGCCTCGGCGCCGGTCCTGATCTACACCCTGACGTCGGACACCCTGCCCCCGTCGCAACTCTACGACGCGGCTTCAACGGTGCTGGCGCAAAAGCTGTCGCAGGTCGAAGGCGTCGGCGAAGTCGCCGTGAGCGGCGGCTCGCTGCCCGCCGTTCGCGTCGAACTGTCGCCGCAGTCGCTCTACAAATACGGCATCGGCCTCGAAGACGTCCGCGCCGCGCTCGCCAGCGCCAATGCGCACAGCCCGAAGGGCGGCATCGACGTTGGCGGCCAGCGCTACCAGCTCTATTCCAACGATCAGGCCGCCAAGGCCGCGGACTACAAGCCGCTGGTGGTGGCCTATCGCAACGGCGCGGCGGTGCGCCTCACCGACGTCGGAGAGGTGATCGATTCCGTGGAGAATCTGCGCGCGCTCGGCCTCTCCAACGGCAAGCGCGCGGTGACGATGGTGGTGTACCGGCAGCCGGGCGCCAACATCATCAGCATGGTCGATCGTGTGAAGGGGCTGATGCCAAATCTGCTGGCGTCGATCTCGCCTGCGATCGACCTCGATCTCGCGATCGACCGCTCGACCACGATCAAGACCTCGCTGCTGGACGTCGAGATCACGCTGGTGATCGCCGTGATCCTGGTGATCCTGGTGGTGTTCGCGTTCCTGCGCAGCGCGCGGGCGACGCTGGTGCCTGTCGTGACGGTATCGGTGTCGCTGGTCGCGACCTTCGCGGTGATGTACCTGCTCGGCTACAGCCTCAACATCTTCTCGCTGATGGCGCTCACGGTGGCGACCGGATTCGTGGTCGACGATACGATCGTCGTTTTGGAAAACATTTCCCGTCATCTCGATGCCGGCATGCCGCGCATGGAGGCCGCGCTGCTGGGGTCGAAGGAGGTCGGCTTCACGGTGCTGTCGATGAGCGTGTCGCTGATCGCGGTGTTCGTCCCGATCCTGTTGATGGGCGGGCTGGTCGGCCGGCTGTTCCGCGAATTCTCCATGACGATTGCGGTCGCCATCGTGATCTCGCTGGTGGTCTCGCTGACCACGACGCCAATGATGTGCGCCATCCTGCTGCGCTCGGAGCACGGGCGGCAGCACGGCTGGATCTATCGCACCAGCGAGCGGATATTCGACGCCTGGCTCGGCTTCTATCGGCGCACGCTTGCGGTGGCGCTGCGTCATCCGGCGCTGGTGATGCTGGTATTGGCGACCGTGCTCGGTCTCAACTTCTTCCTCTATGCCGCCGTTCCCAAGGGTTTTGTGCCGCAGCAGGACACGGGGTTGCTGATCGGCTCGATCCAGGCCGACCAGAGCATCTCGTTTCAACTGATGCAGAAGAAGCTGACGCAACTCGTCGAGATCGTCCGGAAGAATCCGGCGGTCAATATCGCCGTCGGCTACACCGGCGGCTGCATCGGCCCCGGCGGCGGCTCGACCAATACCGGCACGGTATTCGCGTCGTTGAAACCGCTTGGCGAGCGCGGCGTGACCGCCGATCAGGTGATCGACCAGTTGCGGGGCGAACTCAAGGCCGTACCGGGCGCCACGCTGTTCCTGCAATCGGTCGGCGACCTCGGCGCCGGCGGACGCTCCGGCAATGCGCAATACCAGTACACGCTACAGGGGCAGACTTTCGAGGAACTGGACGAATGGACGCCGAAGATCGTGGCCGCGCTTCAGGGCACGGCCACGCTCACCGATGTCAGCAGCGATCAGCAGGACAAGGGGCTGCAGGCCGGCGTCGTCATCGACCGCGATACCGCCTCGCGGCTTGGGATCACGGTCGGGCAGATCGACAACACGCTGTACGACGCGTTCGGCCAGCGCCAGGTTTCGACCATCTTTGTCGCGCGCAACCAGTACCACGTCATCATGGAAGTGGCGCCGGAATACTGGCAGGACCCGCAGACCCTGAAGGACGTCTATGTCAGCACCATCGGCGGCGCGGCTTCTGGCTCGCAGCTTACCAACGCGGTCGCCGGAACGGTCGCGACCTCGACAAATGCCGCGACAGTCAATTCGGTCGCGGCCAGCGCGGTGCGCAATCAGGCGACCAACTCGATCGGCGCCACCGGCAAGGCGCCCGCCTCGACCGGCACGGCGGTCTCGACCAGCCGGGAGACGATGATTCCGCTGTCGAGCGTCGCCGGCTTCGGCCAGGACCGCACCTCGCTGGTCGTCAACCACCAGGACGGCCTGGTCGCCAACACGATCTCGTTCAACCTGCCGCAGGGCGTCTCGCTGAGCAAGGCGGTCACCGCGATCGAGACGACCATGGGCCGGATCGGCGTGCCCAAGACCATTCGCGGCTCGTTCGCGGGCGCCGCCAAGATTTTTCAGGAATCGCTCGCCAGCGAACCGTTCCTGGTGATCGCGGCGTTCGCGACCATCTACATCTCGCTCGGCATGCTCTACGAGAGCTATGTGCATCCACTGACCATCCTGTCCACCCTGCCCTCGGCCGGCGTCGGCGCGGTGCTGGCGTTGATGCTGTTTCACACCCAATTCGACATTATCGGCATGATCGGGGTGATCCTCTTGATCGGCATCGTGAAGAAGAACGCGATCATGATGATCGATTTCGCGCTCGATGCCGAACGACTGCGCGGCCTGTCGCCGGCGGAGGCGATCTACGAAGCCTGCCTGCTGCGGTTCCGGCCGATCATGATGACCACCATGGCCTCGTTGCTCGGCGCGGTGCCGCTGATCGTCGGAATGGGCGAAGGCAGCGAATTCCGCCAGCCGCTCGGCATCACCATCATCGGCGGACTGGTGCTGAGCCAGATCCTCACGCTCTACACCACGCCGGTGGTCTATCTCTATCTCGACCGCTTCAGGCACTGGAGCATGCGGCGGCGGCACAAACCCGCACCGGAAATGGGGACCTGACTAACCCGGCCCCGGGAACGGTTGATCGATCTTGCCGGTCAGCCAATACGCCAGAAGCCCGATCCATTCGCGCAAGCCGATGTCGGTGCGCGCCAGCCCGTTGCCGGCGGTGACGGAAAACGCCCGGAGATCGGACGGTCCGGCAACCCGCCAATCTACGGGGCAGGCCTCGACCGGAAATTGCGCTTTACGAAACAGGCCGATTGAGCGCGGCATGTGAAACGCCGAGGTCACCAGCAGCCAGCGTTCGCCGCTTTTCGGCGCAGCGAGCGCTTTCGAGAACTTTGCATTCTCCTCGGTGTTGCGCGAGCTTCGCTCCATCAGGAGCCGCGCCTTGTCGACGCCGAGGCTCTCGAACAGCGCGACGGCATAATCCGCTTCCCGCGCGTCGTTACCGATCAGATTGGCGCTGCCGCCGGAAAAGATCACGCGGGCATCGGGAAAGCGGCGCGCCAGCGCGGCGGCAGCCAGGATGCGGTCAGCGGCGGTGCGAACCACCGCACCGCCATGCGCTTCCGAGAGATCGGCATCGATCGATCCGCCGAGCACGATAATGCCGTCGGGCGCGCCGTGGGTGACATCGCACGGCGGAAAACGCTGCTCCAGCGGATACAGCAACCAGTGACCGAGCGGCGAAAAGCCCGCGACCGCCAATAGCAAAATCGAAAGCAACATCAGCCGGCGCCCGGCGCGTGCGTATCGCGTGGCCAGCAAGATCGCGCCGAGCAGGCCGAGCGTGATCAGCAAATTGGTCGGCAGCAGCAAATAGCCGACGGTCTTGGAGAGAAAAAAGAACAATGCGCGATCCCCTGATAACCGCTAGCGTCATACGCGGGCTTGCCCGCCATATCCATCAGTGTTCGACAAAACAAGTACCGGGATCGCAGCATGACGCATCACCATTTGCATTCCAGCCCTGAAACCTGCCATTGGGGTTTTTTCGAAGCCAGGCTGAAACCGGTCCTCACCATCGCCAGCGGCGACGAGGTGACCATCGACACCATCAGCGGCGGCCCGGACGCGGTGCCGGATCGCACGCGCTTTCACGTCCCGCCCGAAATGGACGAGGTTCACGCCAAAAGCGAGCGGATGCTGCCCGGCCATATCCTGACCGGGCCGGTCGCGGTCGAGGGCGCCGAACCCGGCGACGTGCTCGAGGTCGAAATTCTGGACGTCCAGTTGCGGCAGGACTGGGGCTGGAACCTGATCCGCCCGCTGGCCGGCACCCTGCCCGACGATTTCCACGAGACCCGGCTGTTGAACATCCCGCTTGACCGCGAGCGTATGGTCGGGCGGATGCCGTGGGGGCTCGATTTGCCCCTGGCGCCGTTTTTCGGAGTGATGGGCGTGGCGCCGCCGCCGGCCTGGGGCCGCATCACCTCGCTGATCCCGCGCGCGATGGGCGGCAACCTCGACAACAAGGAACTGGGCGCGGGCGCAAAGCTCTATCTGCCGGTGTTCGTACCGGGCGCGCTGTTTTCCTGCGGCGACGGCCACGGCGTGCAGGGCGACGGCGAGGTCTGCGTCACCGCGATCGAGACCGCCTTGCGCGGCCGTTTTCGTCTCACGCTGCGCAAGGATTTACGACTGGATTATCCCCGCGCCGAGACGCCGACGCACTACATGACGATGGCGATGGATCCCGACCTCGACCAATGCGTGGTGCGGGCGCTGCGCGACATGATCGTGCTGCTCGGCGAGAAGCGCAATCTGTCCCGCGAGGACGCCTATACGCTGTGCAGCCTGGCCGCCGATCTGCGGGTGACGCAGACCGTCAACGGCTGCAAGGGCATTCACTGCATGATCCTGAAGTCGATGGTGCATGGCTGAGGGGTTAGCTTAACCGCCAGCCGACCTCCGCGGCGAAGCTCTGGAAGAAATCGGCGTCATAGGCGCGTTCAGGCGTTTGCCGGACGCGCTCGTCGAGGCGATGGGCGTCGTCGCCGACCAGGATGCGCCAGCGCTCGGACTTGACGCCCTCGAGGATGATTTTGGCGGCGGCGGCAGCCGTCATCGGCGCGTCCTCGCGGAACGCCCGCGCCCGCTCGATCGCCATGTTCTGAATGTCCTCGTCCGACATCTCGGCGATATCCATGCCGGCCGCCTTCATGCGCTGACGGGCCTGCGCGAGGTCGTCGGCGTTGAGCTTCTCGCTGCCGGTCTGCAGCTTGCGCGAATTCGACACGATCGAGGTGCCGATATGGCCGGGCATCACCACCGAGCATTTGATATGGGGCGCGTTCAGCCGCAAATCGGTGATCAGCGCCTCGGTAAATCCCTTCACGGCGAATTTGGCGGCGGCGTAGGCGGTGTGCGGCATGGCGGGCCCGAGCGAAGCCCAGAACCCGTTGAGGCTGGAGGTATTGACGATGTGGCCCTCGTCCGCCTTCAGCAACATCGGCAGGAAGGTGCGAACGCCGAAATAAACCCCGCCCCAGCAGATGTTGAAGGTCCGTTCCCACTGCTCCCTGTTGGTGAACAGGCTGCCACCGCCGCCGATGCCGGCGTTGTTGAACAGCAGATGGATTTTATCGGTCGACTGCTGCTCGCTCATCTCGTCGCGAAACCGCCTGAGCTGGTCTTCGATCGAGACGTCGGCGACATGGGTGGTCACGCGCAGGCCCTGCGGCAACCGCTCGACCTCGCATAGCCGCCTGGTCTCCGCCATCGCTTCGGCCGAGACGTCGCACATCGCGACATTGCAGCCTTCGGCAACGAGCTGGCGCGCCAGCTCGCGGCCCATTCCGGTGCCACCCCCGGTGATCACGGCAGTCTTTCCGGCAAAATCCTTCATGGGGACGGCAACCTCTTTGTTGGGGCAATGCGCAGGCGGTCCCGGCGCGTGCCCGATGACGAGCAAACGTCATCATTCGCAGAAACGGCGGCCGGGCAAGGCTGATGACGTCATTAATTGCCTGACCATTTCCACCCGGCTTCGGATAGCGGCTCCATGTCCGGTTTGTAACCCAGAAACCTCGAGCCGGCGGCGCGGCTGGCGGCGACCGAGCTGTCTTCAAAAGCTGCAGAACAGACACGGACAAAGGAGCGTGTCATGAAATCGAAATCATTAATTGCAGGAAGTCTAATCGTTGCATCCCTCGCACCGACCGGCAACGCCGGCACCCGCGAGCCCGCCGCTATGTCGCGCCCCGCGCCGGCCGCGTCCTACGCCGCGCCCGGCCTGCCCGGCGGGCTCAACGTCGGGCAGATCATCCAGTCGATGAACGACACCAACGCGATGAACGTATCGATGACGGTGGCGGAGCAACAGAACGATGCCGCAAACGCGGCGACATTGCAGACTGAGATCAACGCCAACCACTGACGTGGACGGTGCGAACTCGATGCCTCGGGTTCGCACCGTTCCAGCCGCTATCGTTACTTGACAAGCATCAGGGCTGATTGAAAGCTCGCGATAACGGCCCATTCGAGCGCCGCCCGGAGGAACTGCAATGGCCCAAGTCGTGGTGATGTACAAGACGCCGAAGGATACCGCCGCTTTCGACAAGCATTATTCCGAGATTCACATTCCGCTCGCCAAGAAGATTCCCGGCCTGCGGAAATATGAGATCAGCAAGGGCCCCGTCGCGACGCCGGCCGGCCCGTCCGGCTTCTGCCTGATCGCAACGTTGCATTTCGACGATCTGGCGGCGGTCAAAGCCGGCTTCGGCAGCCCCGAGGGCAAGGCGGCAGGCGCGGATGTCGGGAAATTCGCCACCGGTGGCGCCGACATGATCATGTTCGACAACAAGGAGGTCTGATCCGGCGCGCCATGCGCGGGAGCGGTCCCGCACCGGAGGAGAAACAGCGGCCGGACGTCGCGGCCGACGGCCGTCAGTCGGACGAGCCGGTATTGGCGGGTTTCGGCGCGGCGGCCTTTGCAGCCGATTTGGTCGCCGGCTTGGCGGCTGTCTTCACGGCCGGCTTGGCATCGGACTTGGGAGTTTCGACGCTGCGTGCATTGCCCCAGGGGTCGACGGGAGCCTTGTCAGGAATGTTCTTGAGCGAGTCCTGATAAGCCCTTGCGGCCGCCTTTTCCTGGTTGATTTCGCCCTGCGACTTCTCTTTGGCCTTCTCGCCATATCTCGGGACGTGATCGTCTACCTGCTGAGCGTAGGCTGTCCCCGCAAGCGACGCGATGATCAATGCTGCGCAGAAAACTCTCATCCCTGGCCTCCCTTGGATCGGCTTACATAGCACCGGCGGCCGTGCCACGCCAAGTCAGACATCAGGTCAAGACGCCAGGCCAACACGGCCTGCGCGGCGCCGGTCCGCAGCTCAATCCGCGCGGTCGACAAAGCTCACCGCCGGCAGCGGAACCACGAACTTGCCGCCGTCGGCAAAATACCGCGGATGTTTCGCCCTGATCGGATCGACATAGCGCCACGCGAACACCACCACGAAGGCCGGCTTGCGCTCGTAGAGGGCCGTGGGCGGCAGGATCGGGATGTCGTAACCGGGGCCGGCCATGACGTTGCCCTTGCGCGGATCGTCATCGACCAGGAAATCGATTTTGCCCTCGAGGCCGAATTGCGGCAGCAGCGTCGTGGTGCCGACCGAAATGCCGTAACCCGCCACCTGCTGTCCCCGCGCGTGGGCGGCATCCGCCAGCGCCACCAATTCGCTACGGATCGCGGCGATCTTGCCGGCATAAGCGGCGTAGTATGGCGGCTGGTCGACGCCGAGGCGGTCTTCCTCCGCGATGAAGCGCGCGACTTCGGGTGACGGCTTGCGCGGACCGCCGGCGAGTTGCACCGTGACGCGGATCGAGCCGCCCTTGGTCCAGATGTGCTGGACGTCGATCAATTCCATTCCGAGCCGTGCGAAGAAGCGCTGCAGCGGCTTGATGTTAAAATACGACAGATGCTCGTGATAGACGGTATCGAGCAGGTTCTTCTCGGTGACGTCGACGCCGTATTGCGTCTCGAACACGAACAGGCCGTCGGGCGCCAGCACGTTGCGGATGCCTGATACCAGCGAGTCGAGATTGTCGACATTGGCGATCATGTTGTTTGCGATCACCACGCTCGCGGCGCCGCGGGTTTTGCGGATGTCGGCGCCGACCGCATCGGTGAAGAAGTCGGCGATGGTCTCGATGCCGTTGGCGGTCGCGCGTTTGGCGATATCGACCGCGGGATCGACGCCGAGCACCTTCATGCCGCGCTCCCTGAAGAAGCCGAGCAGCGATCCGTCATTGCTGCCGAGTTCGACGATCAGTGAATTCGGCGCCACCGCATAACGCTTGATGACGTCGTCGGCATACGTGACAAAATGCTCGCGCAGGCCGAGCGAGATCGAGGTGGTGTAGACGTAATGGCGATACTGGATCTCGGGATTGCCGACGTGAAGAATCTGCAGATGGCCGCAGTCCCCGCACAAATATAGTTCCAGCGGCACCGCGGTGCGGAACACCGGATCGTCGATGCCGGCGTCGGGCACCTGGAAATTCGGCGTGCCGATCGGCATGCCCGCCATCGGCACCACCAGTTCCTGTCGATCGGAGTGGCAGAGGCGGCAGGTGTCGCGCTTGTAGAACAGGTTTTTCATGACGGGCCCCGAAGATCTCGAACGCTACGATACGGCGCGTTTACGGCTGCGCAAACAATGGCTCATGGACTGCTCGGCATCTCGCTGGTCGGGGCCAGCCCGTCGTCCAGCGACGGACCGCTGGCATCTTCGGCCATCGAAACCGCCTGCGCGGCGGAGAACTTGCCGCGCTCGGGGCTGACGAGCCAGACCATGCCGCCGGCAATGCCGATGATCACGCTGATCACGCCCATCAACAGCGAGATGGCAAGCGCCTTTGCGGGGCTTACGTCGGCCAGCGCCAGACAAGCCACCATGGCGCCCTCGCGGACCCCCCAACCGCTGATCGAGATCGGAACTGCGGTCAGCAGGATGACCGGCGGGAAAAAAATCAGCGCGTCGAGCATCGAAAGATTGGCCTGCAAACCAGTCGCCAGCACGAAACAGGATGCTGTCGTCATCAGATGGATAAAGATCGCGGATCCGAACAGAAGTCCACGCTGCCCGAACTGCAGCAGCAGGAATCTGATCAGAACGCCGAACCGGACGAAACTGGAGATCGGGCCGAGCGCAATGATGCGCGCCGGCCAACGGTCGAGCGTCAGCAGGAATATCGTGCCGGCGACGCCCGCCGCGGCAAGGCCGCCGATCGCCAGTTCCGCCGCGGAATTGTGCACGCGCATGACCAGAAAAGGCAGTCCCGCGACCATCAGCGCGACGAGACCGAGCAGCGCGGTAAAGCGGTCGGCCATCACGCCCTTGACCGCCTGCGACCATTGCACGCCGCGGCGGCGCAGCAGCCAGATCCGGACCACGTCGCCGCCGGCGGATGACGGCAGCACCTGGTTGAACCACAGGCTGATCATCAGGATGCGCATTCCCGCCAGCCACTCGATCGACACACCGAGCGAGCGCATGATCAGCATCCAGCGGCCATTGAGGATGACGGTCTGCAAGACGACCAGCACCAGAGCCAGCAGGAACGTCCAGGGATTGACCGTGAACAGATTGGCCCGCAGCTGATCGAGGTCGAGCCGGCGCACCAGATAGACCAGCACGCCGACCGAAAGCAGAAGCTTCGCCGCAAAAAAAGTCGCCTGCCTGGCACGCAACGGCATCGGATTAACAGCCCTACGACGCCGGATATTCGGCGCGGCCGATGATGAGGTCGATCACCGCCATCATCCAGAACTGATGCGCGGTCTCCACGATGTTGTAGCTGCGGCTGTCGGCCCAGTAATTGATGTCGCCGAGCTGGCGCAGCGGATTGTCGGCATTCATGCCCGACAACGTGACCACGGCGAGCCCGATCTCACGTGCTTTCGCCACCGCATTGATGATGTTTTTCGAGCGGCCCGACGAACTGATCGCGACCAGGCAATCCTCGGCGCGCGCGCTCATCCGCACCGCATGCGCCATCCACTGCTCGAACCCGTAATCGTTGGCGAGGCAGGTGATCAGGCTCGCGTCGTTGAAGCACAGCGCGGGAACCGCGGCGTTCTTCGACAGATCGATGGTCAAATGAGAAGCAATGCCGGCCGAGCCGCCATTGCCGATGAAGATGACCCGGCCGCCCCGCTCCCGGGTCTGCAACCAGGCCGCGCGCGTCGCCACAATCTGCGCGAACAATGCGTCATCCGTCGTGATGACACGGTGCAGGCGCCCCATGTAATCGTCGAGGAACGCCTTTTGATCGCGATCGACAGAATTGAGGTCGGAAGACATTTTGAGGTCCGAAGACTTGAGGTTCGAAGACTTGAGGTTCGAAGACTTGGCCTGAGAGCTCGTCCGCAGCGTTGCCGTGTGATAAAGAGATTGCCCGGGAATTGCAAAGGCTTAAGGCCTGCTCCGCAAGTTGCCCGCCGGCGGCCATTGCTTCCCTTCCGGAATTCACCGGAACAGATTGGTAACGCTTGCAGAATCCTCTGTCGGCTGGTAGTCCGCCCCTGCAAAATTCTGGTTTGACGGGGCCTGTTCGGCCGCCGCTTCGCAACGGACATGTCCGGTCATGAGATGCGTCGTTACCGGCGGCGCCGGTTTCATCGGAAGTCACCTTGTCGATCGCCTGCTCGGCGATGGTCATGACGTGGTCGTCCTCGACAATTTTGCGATCGGCCGTCCCGAGAACCTCACGCAGCATTCCCAGTCGCCGCACTTCAGGCTGGTCCAGGCCGACGTCACCGATCCGGCGGCGATCCGGCCGCTGTTCGACGGCATCGACTGGGTGTTTCACCTGGCAGCGCTGGCCGACATCGTTCCCTCGATCGAGCAGCCGATCCCTTATCATCGCTCCAATGTCGACGGCACCGTCAATGTGCTGGAAGCCGCCCGGCATGCCAACGTCAAACGCTTCGTCTACGCGGCGTCGTCGTCCTGCTACGGCATTCCCGACATCTATCCGACGCCCGAGAGCGCCGAAACGCGTCCGATGTACCCGTATGCCCTTACCAAATATCTGGGCGAACAATGCGTGATGCACTGGAGCAAGGTCTACAAGCTGCCGGCGGTCTCGTTGCGGCTGTTCAACGTATTCGGCCCGCGTCATCGCACCACCGGCACCTATGGCGCCGTATTCGGGGTTTTCCTCGCGCAAAAGCTTGCCGGCAAACCGTTCACGGTGGTCGGCGATGGCGAGCAGACCCGCGATTTCACCTTTGTCAGCGACGTCGCCGACGCCTTCGTTACCACGGCGAAATCCGATATATCGGGCGAGATATTCAATGTCGGATCGGACAATACCTATAGCGTCAACCGGCTGATCGAACTGCTCGGCGGCAACAAGGTCCACATTCCCAAGCGCCCGGGCGAACCCGACTGCACCCATGCCGACATCTCGAAGATCAAGCGAGCGCTGCGCTGGAACCCGAAGGTCCGGTTCGAGGACGGCGTGGCGGTCATGCTGAAATCGATCGATCAATGGGGCGACGCGCCGATCTGGACCGTGGACAGGATTGCCGATGCGACCAAGGACTGGTTCAGATATCTGGGTGACGACGAGAAGTCCGCGGCCAGTCCGGCGCGGAAAGTATCCCGCTGAGCGGCTTATTTTGGGTACCTGAGATGACCAAGCTTGCAGCGAGCAACCCGCCCCCGCCTGCGCCGCTCCCGGCGCATGCGAAGATCAAGACGATCGAGCAACTCGGCGAGGTCGCGCGGGCCGCGCAATCGCAGGGCCGGACCGTTGCGCTGTGCCATGGCGTGTTCGACCTCGTGCATCTCGGCCACATCAGGCACATCCAGGCGGCGCGCAACGAAGGCGACGTCGTGATGGTGACGATCACCGCGGATCGCTATGTCAACAAGGGGCCCGGCCGGCCGATCTTTCCCGAGAACATGCGGGCCGAAATGCTGGCCTCGCTCGCCAATGTCGACTGGGTCGGCATCAACCACACCTCCAGCGCCGAGCCCATCCTGGATACGGTTCGTCCCGACATCTACGTCAAGGGCTCGGACTACGAAAACCCCGACGACGATATCACCGGCAAGATCAGATCGGAGCGAGACGTCGTAGAACGCCACGGTGGACGCATCGTGTTCACCCGCGACGTGACCTTCAGCTCGTCGTCGCTGGTCAACCGCTACTTCGACATCTACGACCCTCCGCTGCGCGACTACCTGCAACAGGTCCGCGAAAGCGGCGGCGCCGAGCGGCTGCTCAAGCTGATCGACAGCGTGCAGGACATGCATGTCGTGCTGGTCGGCGATACCATCATCGACGAATACCAGTATGTTTCGGCGCTCGGAAAACCTTCCAAGGAAAACATCGTCGCCACGCTGTTCAAGAGCCGCGAGGAGTTCGCCGGCGGCGTGCTCGCCGCGGCCAACCACGTCGCGAGCTTCTGCAAGTCGGTCGAGATCGTTACCGTGCTTGGCGGCGACGATTACCCGAAGGAATTCATCGAAGCGCATCTGCGCCCGAACGTGAAGCTGACGCCGATCCGCGTCTTCGGACGTCCGACCACCCGCAAGCTGCGCTATGTCGAACTCGGCTATCTGCACAAGCTGTTCGAGGTCTACACCATGAACGACACGCCGTTCGGGGAAGCCGAACGCGCGGAAATCGATCGCGTCACCGGGGATCGCGTGCGTGGCGCCGACGTCGTCATCGCGACCGATTTCGGCCACGGCATGATCGCCTCGAGCACGATCGAGACGCTGACCGCCAATTCAAAATTCCTCGCCGTCAACGCCCAGAGCAATGGCGGTAATTTCGGCTACAATCTGATCACGAAATATCCGAGGGCCGACTACATTTCGATTGACGCGCCCGAAGCCCGGCTCGCCACCAGCGACAAATTCAGCGACATCGCCGCCGTAATCGAGAAGCAACTGCATGGCAGGGTGAATTGTGACAACATCATCGTCACCCACGGTTCGTTCGGCTGCTATCCGTTCTCGGTGAAGGCCGGCGTCTCGCGGGTTCCAGCCTTCACGAAAACCGTCGTCGATACGGTCGGCGCGGGCGATGCGTTCCTGACCATCACGGCGCCATTGGTGGCCGCCGGCGGCGACATCCGCGACGTCGCCTTCGTTGGTAACGCGGCCGGCGCGATCAAGGTCGGCATCGTCGGCCATCGCAATTCGGTCGAAAAGGTGCCGCTGGTGAAATTCATTACCGCGCTGCTGAAATAACCGCACCAACCGGTCTGAAGGAAATACAGAGATGAGCGACCAGCAGTGGAATGTGATGGTGACCGGCGGCGCCGGTTACGTCGGCAGCGTGTTGATCCCCAAATTGCTCGCCGCCGGCCACAAGGTCACGGTGCTCGATCTCTTCATGTACGGCCCGGTGTTCGATGCAATCCGGACCAACCCCGATCTGCGCCTGGTCAAAGGCGACATCCGCGATCCCGCGGCAGTCGACGAGGCCTTGCGCGGCAACAATGCGGTGATCCACCTCGCCTGCATCTCCAACGACCCGTCGTTCGAACTGGATCCCACCCTCGGCAAATCGATCAATTACGACTGTTTCCGTCCGCTGGTGCGCGCTTCGAAGAAGGCCGGCATCAAGCGATTCATCTATGCTTCCTCCTCGAGCGTCTACGGCGTCAAGAACGAGCCCGAAGTCACCGAGGAACTGTCCTGCGAGCCGCTGACCGATTATTCCAAATTCAAGGCGATGTGCGAGGTCGACCTCGCCGAGGAAGCCGCCTCCGGTTTTGTCACTTGCACCGTGCGCCCGGCTACGGTTTGCGGCTATGCGCCGCGGCAGCGACTCGATGTCGTCGTCAACATCCTGACCAACCTCGCCGTCAACACCGGCCGCATCCGGGTGTTCGGCGGCTCGCAGCGGCGGCCCAATCTGCACATCGACGACATGGCGGATGCCTATTTGTTCCTGCTGCAGCAGGAAGACCGCAAGATCGACGGCAAGTTCTACAACATCGGTTATGAAAACCACTCGCTGATGAAGATCGCCGACATCGTCAAATCCGTCGTCGGCGGCGACATCGGCGTCGTCGTCGAGCCGACCGACGATCTGCGCTCCTACCATGTCTCCTCGGAAAAGATCCGCAGGGAACTCGGTTTTGCGCCGAAGCGGACGATCGAGCAGGCGGTGTCGGGACTGGTCGACGCATTCAAGACCGGCCGCCTGCCCGACTCGCTCAACGATCCCCGCTATTTCAATATCAAGATGATGCAGAACCTCAGCCTGAAGTGAGCGGCGTGCGGATCGGGATCGATTTCGACAACACCATCATCTGCTACGACGAGGTGTTTTCTGCCGTAGCCCAGCAGCGCGGGCTGATCCGCGACGGATGGCTGGCGGCAAAAAGCGAGATCCGGGACCACCTTCGCTCACAACCCGGCGGTGAAGTCGCCTGGCAGGGCTTGCAGGGCTGGGTGTATGGCAAGGGCATCCGCGACGCGACGATCTTTTCCGGGGTGCGCGATTTCCTCGCGGCATGCCGGCTGGCCAACGCCTCGGTTTGCATTGTGAGCCACAAGACCAAATTCGGCCATCAGGACCCGGACCGCACCGATCTGCGCGAAGCCGCGCGCGGCTGGATGCGGAGCGCCGGACTGCTCGATGCACCGGATTCGGCGTTCACGGCCGACAATGTTCATTTCGAAGGCACCCTTGCCGCCAAGGTCGACCGGCTGGCGCGACTCGAACTCGATATCTTCATCGACGATCTCGTCGATGTTTTCGAGCAGCCGCACTTCCCCCAACAAACAAGGCCGATCCTGTTCGGCAGCGCCGACACCCGCTTCAAGTCCTGCGCGACCTGGGTCGACGTGAAGAACGAGGTCTTCCCGGCATGAGCGCGGCGGAGTTCGGCACCGAGCGCGCGATCGAAACCGGTAGCCGCCTCGCCGGCCACCAGGTGCGCGCGGCCACGCCGGCCCGGGCCGGCGGCAACAACCGGGTGTTCTGCCTCGATATGGGCGATGGATCGCGGCTCGCGCTCAAATACTATCCCTCGCAGACCATCGATCGCCGCGACCGTTTGGGCCAGGAATACGACGCGCTGTCGTTTCTGGCGCAACATGGTGTCGGCTTGACACCGCGACCGATCGCTCACGATCGCGACGAGAATTGCGCGCTATATGAATGGTTCGACGGCGAGGCCGCCGCGCTGCGGCCGCGGCCTGACGACGTCGATCAATTGGCGGACTTCCTGATCGAACTGCAGAAGCTGCGCGACGCCGCCGGTGCGCGGAGCTTGCGTAACGCCTCGGCCGGGATTTTTTCACCGGCGGAAGCCATCGCACAATGCGAACAGCGTTTGACCCGGCTGCTGGAGCAGGCCTCCGGCGATTCAGACCTGCGCGCCTTCCTCGACCTTCAGCTCACTCCGAGTGTCGCGCTCGCCCGCCGGCGTGTTGAAGAGCGGTATGCCGTGCTCGGCCTTGATCCGGCGAGCCCGCTTGCCGCCGCCTGTCGCGCCCTGAGCCCGTCGGATTTCGGCCTGCATAACGCGATGCGAGGTGCGGACGGACGATTGCGCTTCATCGATTTCGAGTATTTCGGCTGGGACGACCCGGTCAAACTGGTGTCCGATACCGCGCGGCATCCGGGCAGCAGTTTTCCCGAAGACCGCGCAAAACGGCTGATCGAGCGCCTTTCGCGCGAATTTCAGGCCGACGACCCGGCGTTTGCGATCCGCCGGGACATGCTATATCCCGTTTTTGGGCTGATCTGGTGCCTGATCATCCTGAACGATTTTCTGCCGGAAAACCGCTCCCGGCGCGTCCTGACCGGACGGGGTGGCGAATTGGGGGCCATTCTGGCCGGCCAGCTCGACAAGGCTCGGCGGCTCCATCAAGCGATTTGCCAAAGTGATCCAGACCTCGCCCCACGCTGAAGCCGCCCAGACCCGCACGCTCGACGAGCGCAGCCTTTATTTGCGGCGGCTGGTGCTTGGCGCCGTGCGGTCTGCCGGGCGCGGCCATGTCGGCCCGGCGCTCTCGCTGATCGAGATCGTCCGGGTGCTCTACGACGACATCCTGCGGATCGACCCCAAAAACCCGGGCGACCCCGAGCGCGACCGCGCGATCCTGAGCAAGGGCCACGGCTGTCTCGCGCTCTATGCGTTGCTGGCCGATCGCGGCTTCTTTCCGCTGTCGGAACTCGACGGTTTCTGCGGCCCCAACAGCATCCTCGGCGGCCATCCGGAATATGGCATGGTTCCGGGGGTCGAGGCGTCGACCGGCGCACTCGGACATGGATTGTCGATCGGCGTGGGCCTGGCGCTCGCCGCGCGCATGCGCGGCCGCGCCTATCGGACATTCGTGCTGCTCGGCGACGGCGAGATCAATGAGGGCTCTGTCTGGGAAGCCGCGATGGGCGCCGCCAAGCACGGGCTGGACAACCTGGTGGCATTGATCGACTACAACAAGCTGCAGAGCTACGGGCCGACCGATTATGTGCTGCCACTGGAGCCGCTGGCGGATAAATGGCGCAGTTTTGGCTTTGTCGTCGAGGAACTCAACGGCCATGATGTCGGTGCGCTGCGCGGTGCGCTCGGCAAAATCCCGGCGACGCTCGGCCGCCCCACGGCGATCATCTGTCACACCGTCAAGGGCAAGGGCCTGCCGGTTGCGGAATCCAACGCCGACTGGCATCACAAGAACAAGTTGACCGAACCCGAACTGGACGCGATTCGCGTTGCGGTCGGCGATTTCTGATCGGCAGCATCGATGCGCAATACCGCGATGAACATGGTGCACAAGCTCGCCGCGCGCGACGAGCGGGTGCTGTATATCGGTTCCGATCCCGGCGCCGGCACGCTGCGGGCGATGAGCAAGGAATTTCCTTCCCGCCATCTGATCGAGGGCATTTCCGAGGCGCATATCATCGGGATGTCGGCAGGGCTCGCGATGGAAGGCTATGTGCCCTACGTCAACACCATCGCGACCTTCCTGACCCGCCGCTGCTATGAGCAGGTCGCGGTCGATTTGTGTTTGCATAACCTGCCCGTGCGTCTCATCGCCAATGGCGGCGGCCTCGTGTATGCGCCACTCGGCCCTACGCACCAGGCAATCGAAGATATCGCGATCATGCGCGCGTTGCCGAACATGACGGTGGTCTGCCCGGCCGACGCCGACGAAACCACCCGGCTGATGGAGCAGACACTCGACTGGCCCGGCCCGATCTATATCCGCCTCGCCAAGGGCGGCGATGCGATCGTCTCCAAGGCCGAACATGGATTCAAGATCGGCAAGGCGATCCTGATGCGCGCGCCCGGCGAGGTGCTGATGGTGACCACCGGCATTATGCTGCAGCGGGCGTTGGCCGCAGCGGACCTGTTGGCATCGCAGGGCATCAGCGCCGGCATCCTGCATATGCACACGGTAAAACCGCTCGACATCGAGGCGGTGCTGGCGGCGATCCGCGGCGTCGGGCTTCTGGTGTCGCTCGAGGAACACGTGCCGACCGGCGGCCTCGGCAGCGCCATCGCCGAGGGCCTGATCGACCGGCTCGGCCACGGCCTGCCCGCGATGCTGCGGCTGTCGCTGCCGGACGCCTTCATGCACAATTACGGTTCACAGGACAGCTTGATGAAGAAGCACGACCTTGCCCCCGCGGGCATTGCGGCTTCAATCCAGCGCGCCGTCGCCGCTTCCGGCGTGTCTACCCCGCAACTTCATTCGACACAGGCCCGATGACCGCCACTTACGACGTCCGATATTCCTATCTGCTCGAGCAGTTCTCCGATCCCGCCCCGATCCTGGCCGAGATCGGACGGTTGGTCGCGACCGGCGATTTTACATTGGGCAAACCGGTCGCCGAGTTCGAAAAACGTTTTGCCGAGCTGATCGGGACCAAATACGCCATCGGCGTCGGCTCCGGCACCGATGCGCTGAAACTGCCGCTCAAGGCGCTCGGCATCGGTCATGGCGACGAGGTCATCACCGCCGCCAACACCTTTATTGCCACCGTCGGCGCGATCGCTGAGACCGGCGCAACACCAGTGTTCGTCGACTGCGACGATTCATTCTGCATGAATGTCGATCAGGTCGAGGCTGCCATCACGCCGAAGACCAAGGCGATCATGCCGGTGCAGTTGACCGGCGAGGTCACCGACATGATCAGACTGATAAAGATCGCGGAAAAGCACAAGCTTCCCGTGGTCGAGGACGCCTGCCAGGGCATCCTGTCGGAATTTGCGGGAAAACGCTCCGGCACCTACGGCGTCGCGGCCGGCTTCTCGCTGCACCCGCTGAAAAACCTCAACGTCTGGGGCGATGCCGGCGTGGTCGTCACCAATGACGACGCCATGAACGAGAGGCTGCGACTGATCCGAAATCACGGCATGAAGAACCGCGACGAGATATCGATCCTCGGCTGCAACTCCCGGCTCGACTCGGTACAGGCGGTGGTCGGCAACTGGCTGGTCGGCCAGACCCACGAAATCACAAGGCGGCGGATCGACAACGCGGCGTACTACGACCAGGGTTTTGCTAAAATCAACGGCCTGCGCGTACCGCCGCGGCGGCCCAACGTACGTCACGTCTACCATCTCTATATGCTGTTCGCCGAAGCGCGCGACGCGCTTTATCAATATTGCCTCGACCACGGGGTCGAAGCCAAGGTGCACTATCCGATCCCGCTCTATCAGCAGGAGGGGCTAAAACATCTCGGCTATGCCGCGGGGCGTTTCCCGGTCACCGACCGCCACGCGCGCGAGGTGATCAGTTTTCCGGTCGATCAGCATCTGACCCGCGCGCAACAGGACCGCGTGCTCGACACTGTCAAGGCATTCTACGATGGACGCTGACGCCACCACGCGCCGCATCGGCTACGTCAACCTCCCCGCGCAGTTCGAGGAGGAACGCACCGAGATCATGCAGGCGGTGGAAGGCGTGTTCCGGCGCGGCGACTTCATTGGCGGCGAAGCGGTCGGCAAGCTCGAGCAGGAACTGTCGGCCTATCTCGGCTCGCCGCACGTGGTGACGCTGAATTCCGGCACCGACGCACTGGTGCTGGCCATGAAAGCGCTCGGCATCGGTCCCGGCGACGAGGTGATTACCCCGCCGAACTCCTTTGTCGCCTCCACCGCCTCAATCGTCGCGGTCGGCGCCACGCCCATCTTCGCCGATGTGCTGCCGGACCAGAACATCGATCCCGCCGCGGTCGAGGCGGCGGTGACGCCGCGCACCAGGGCGATTATGCCGGTGCATCTCACCGGCCGAATGGCCGACATGAACCCGCTGATGGCGATCGCCGAAAAGCATGGCCTCGCCGTGATCGAGGACAGCGCGCAGGCGATCGGCTCGACCTATGATGGCCGCATGAGCGGCACCATCGGCACGATCGGCTGCTTTTCCGGCCATCCGCTGAAAAACCTCAACGCCGCCGGCGATGCCGGCTTTGTCGCCACCGCCGACGCCGGCCTCGCCGATCACATCAGGCGGCTGCGCAACCACGGCCTGATCAACCGCAGCGACGTCACGGAATGGGGCACCGTATCGCGGCTCGACACGCTGCAGGCCGAAGTGCTGCGGATCCGGCTGCGTCATCTGCCCTCGGTGATCGAGCGGCGGCGACGCAACGCGGCGCAGTACCGGGATGAACTCGCGGGCACGCCGCTGTTCATTCCGCCCTGCCGCAACATCGAATTCAACACTTTTCACACCTTTGTGGTGCAGACCGAGCGCCGCGACGCGCTGCAGAAGTTTCTTGCTGGCAAGGGCGTCGAGACCACGATCCATTATCCGGTGCCGATCCATCTGCAGCCGGCCGCGGCCCATCTCGGCCATGGCAAGGACGCGTTCCCGGTCACCGAGCGCCAGGCCGGCCAGATCCTGACCTTCCCGATCAACCAGTTCCTGTCGTCCGCCGATATCAGCTATACCTGCGCCATGGTGCGGGAGTTTTTTGCATGATCGACACCGCCTTCCTGCAGCCCGACGAGCAGGCGCTGACTGGCCGATTCATTCATGACGGCTTTGTCACCGCGCCCGCCGACGACCGCGCCGGCCTCGACCGTATCCAGCGTCGCGCCGCGGAACTCGCCGCCGATTATCTGAAGCTGCCGCACTCCAACGATCCCCTGGTCTTCCTCGACAACGTGCATTCGCGCGTCAGCGTCGAGGATCTCAACGGCCTGCGCATGCATGTGATCGGCGGGCTCAACGCCGAACCCTGGTTGCGGCCGACCTATTTCCGGCTGGCGCGTTCGACCATCGAGACCATCGTCGGCAACGAACTCTGCATGCAGCGGCGCATCAATCTCAGCATCCAGATGCCGGCCGATGACAGTTCGCTGCTGGCGACCCACTCCGACGTCTGGTCCGGCGACTCGCCGTTCGAGGTGGTGGTCTGGGTGCCGCTGGTCGACGTTTACAGAACCAAATCGATGTACCTGCTGCCGCCATCGGTCAACGGCGAGATGCAGGACCGGATGGCGAGCCTGCGCAGCGCCGAGGAACTATACAAAACGATAAAGCCGCATCTGGTCTGGATCGACATCCCCTATGGCCACGTGCTGCTGTTCAACCAGACCCTGATGCACGGCAACCGCGTCAACGAGGAAGCCGGCACCCGCTGGACCATGAACTGCCGCTTCAAGAGCATCATGTCACCCTACGCCGACAAGCGTTTTGGCGAGTTCTTCGAGCCGATCTCGCTGCGACCGGCGACCCGGATCGGCATGCAGTACAAATTGCCCGGTGGCTTCGATGCCTGAGCGCAGCGGACATCGCGGCTATATCGGCGCGCGGCCGCTCAACGGCAGCCGGGCACCGCAGCACGTCCAGAACATCGTCATTCGCGACTACGCCAAGCGCAGGAACCTGCAATACCTGCTCAGCGCCGTCGAGCACATCATGCCCGGCAGCTACATGATCCTCGAGGATCTGCTCGACGAACTGCCGAAGCTCAATGGCATCATCTGCTACAGCATCTTCATGCTGCCGCCGGACGAGGCGCGGCGGCGCGCGATCTACGATCGCGTCTTGCACGAAGGCTGCGACCTGCACGCGGCCGTCGAGGAAATCTCCGTCCGCTCGAAGGATGATATCGGGGCAGTCGAGGATATCCTGATGGTGCAGAAATACGCCACGATCCTGACATGACGCGGGCTGTGCGGCGACCATGACCGAAATCAACCTCGTGCAGTCGATGCATGCCTCCACCAAGCGCAACTACGTCCAGCGCGTGGTCGAGCACGACAAGGCGGAATCCGCCGAGGTCGCCCGCCAATTCGGCCGGGATTATTGGGACGGCGAACGGCGCTATGGCTATGGCGGCTATCGTTACGATGGACGCTGGCGGCCGCTGGCGCAGACCTTGATCGACCGCTACGGCATCAAGCCCGGCATGAGCGTGCTCGACGTCGGTTGCGGCAAGGGCTTTTTGCTCTACGAATTTTGCCAGCTGGTTCCCGGCCTGAAAGTCGCGGGGATCGATATTTCGCAATACGGCGTCGACAACGCCAAGGAGGAGGTGCGGCCATATCTGAAGGTCGGAAGCGCGGTCGAACTGCCCTACCCCGACCACGGCTTCGACCTCGTGGTCTCGCTCGGCGTGCTGCACAATCTTGCGCTGGAAGACGTTTTTCGCGCGGTCCCGGAGATCGAACGGGTCGGGCGCGGCGCTGCAAAATACCTGATGGTGGAATCCTTCCGCGACGAACGCGAGAAGGCCAATCTGCTGTACTGGCAACTCACCTGTCTGAGCTTTCACAGCCCGGAAACTTGGGCGTGGATTTACGCCAAATGCGGATATACGGGCGATCATGGCTTCATCTTCTTCGAATAACGCAGCGCGGACGCCGCTGCGCGCGCAGAACGCCGAAGTCTATTATTCGGACGCCGCGATCGTCACCGCGGACGACGGCGTGATCGCCGAATTGAAGCGGATCGCCGCGCAAAACCCGCGGCTGCGCAGCCGGCTCTGCACCCATCCCGATCCTTCCTCTGGCCTGCATGAGATGCTGATCGTGCATCACCGCGACGCCTATGTCCGCCCGCACAAGCACCTCGACAAGCCGGAATCGTTTCACGTCATCGAAGGCACCGCGCGTGTGGTGATCTTCGAGGACGACGGCAAAATCCGCGACGTGCTCGACATGGCGCCCTACGGCCAGGGCAAACTCTGCTACTACCGGATGCCCGAGCAGGTGTTCCACTCCATCCTGATCACGTCGGAGTGGCTGGTGTTCCACGAAACCACCGCCGGCCCGTTCGATCCCTCGCGCACCGCGTTTCCGGACTGGGCGCCGGACGGGAGCGACGCGGACGCGGTGATGAATTACGGTGCGATGATCGCCAATCTTGCATCGCATTTCCAAAACCGACCTCCTTCGCGAGTATGACAATGACCAGCAACTGCCGCCTCTGCCATTCGACCGATCTGCGACAGGTCATTGATCTCGGTCAGATGCCGATCGCGCATCGTCTTTTGCGCACCCGGAATGAACAGGAAGAGCGATTCCCGTTCGAAGTGCTGGCATGCGGAAATTGCGGTCTTCCGCAGATCGTCAACCCGATCGATCCGGAGATTCTTTATCGGCAGTTCAACTACAATTTCAGCAGCTGGAAGCCGGAGCCGCACCAACCGGACGAGCTCGATACGATCGGGAAATTCACCGGACATGAATCCGTGTTCGAGATCGGCTGCAACGATGGTCTGTTCATGGCCAAGCTTCGCGAGCGCGGCGCGAAGGTCATGGTCGGAGTAGAGCCTAATCCGGTATCGGGAAAGATCGCCAGCGAGCGCGGAATCAAGGTCTATCCGGACATGCTCAGCCCGGCGCTTTGCCAGGACGCGGTCGCCTCGTCCGGCAGATTCGATCTTGTCGTTGCGCGCCAGGTCCTCGAACACCTCGTTGATTTCGAAAACTTCTTCGAATGCGTCAAGCTTGTGTTGCGCGACGATGGCCTGCTGTTCATCGACGTTCCGGACTTTGCGCCGGGCTCCGCTGTTGGCGACGTCTCGGTGCTGTGGGAGGAACATGTCAGCTATTTCACCGAGCCTACCCTGCGCGCACTGCTGGCCCGTCACGGCTTTGAACCGTTATCGGTGAAAAAATACAATTTCAGCGGCGGCAGCCTTGCCATCGCGGCGCGCCGCGCCGCGGGTGCAGCGACAATGCCTACCGCGTCTTCGAGCGTCGGCGAGAAATTCGGACAGCTCGCGCGGAGGTATGGCGAACGGCTTCGCCCCCTGTTGAGCCGGGCCCTCGCCGGCGGTGCCCAGGTCGCCATCTACGGCGCCGGTTGCCGCGCCTGCACGTTCACCAACAGCCACGACATGGCGGACTTCATTCAGCTATCGGTCGACGATCAGACCGAGCGCCAGGGCCTCTTCCTGCCGGGAACCCGGATTCCGATCGGATCCCCGGAGGAGTTGAAACGCGGCTCGACGCCGCTGATCTGCCTACTGGCCGTCAATCAGGAAAATGAAGCCAAGGTCAGCAGCCGCTTGCGCGAAGACATGACGCGCCCGCTGCATATCGTGTCGATTTTCGCTCCATCGGATATATGGGCGGAACTCGATCGCCTCGCGACTGTATCTGGCGGTTGGAATGGCTGACGCATTTGAGGTATCGCCCCCGTTGACGCCCGGCATCGGCATCATCGGCGCCGGCATGGTGGGCCAGATGTGCCACCTCGCCAACTTCGCCGCCAATCCCGGATGCCGCGTGATCGCGCTGGCCGACCTGCGGCCGGAACTGGCGACGGCGGCCGCGGTAAAATTCGGTGTCGAGCGGGTCTATCGCACGCATCTGGAACTGTTGGCGGATCCTGACGTGAGCGGCGTCGTCGTCGTGACGCGGCGTCGGGCCACCGGCCCGATCGTGCTGGATGCGCTCCATGCCGGCCGGCACGTGCTCTCGGAAAAGCCGATGGCTTATACGACGGCGCAGGCGGCCACTCTCGTCGAGGCGGCACGGCAGCGAAATCTGGTCTACGGCGTCGGCTACATGAAGCGTCATGACGCCGGCGTGGCGCGGGCGATGGCGCTGTTGACGCGATTGCGGGCGGACCGGTCGCTCGGCAACGTCGTCGGGGCGCGCGGCTGGTGTTTTGCCGGCGAGACCGGTGCTCGGCGCGACAGCTTCACCATGACCGGCGAGCCGCGGCCCGACGGCATCGTGCTGTGGCCGGACGGTCCGGACTCGATGCCCGCCGCGCTACGGCCGGGCTATGACACGTTTCTGAACGTCTACAGCCACATCATCAATCTCGCCCGCTACGCGCTGGGCGCCTGTCCCAGGCTCGTGCAAGGCCGCCTCCCGGCCGGCGCGCCCGCGACCGTGAGTCTCGATTTCGACGGCATCCCGTGCACGCTGGAACTCGCCAATGAGAGCGCCGGCATCTGGCGCGAAGGTCTCGCAATCGCCTTCGAACGCGGCTCGCTGACAATCGAGCTGCCTCCCCCCTTCGCCGACGGCACCGAGGCGCGCGTCATTCTGGACGACGGCGGGCAAATAACCGAGCTAGCCGGGGAACGTAGCTGGGCGTTCCGGCGGCAGGCCGACGCGTTCGTGGCCGATATCGCGCAGCAAACCACACCACTTGCCTCGGGCCGGGACTCGGTTGCCGACATCGCGTTGGCTGAAGCAATCTGGCAGCGGCACGCCGCCGACCATCGCTGACTCCCAAACGAGAGTTTTCGACCCAAGCTATTCCTGCTTGTCGACTGGCAGCACGCCTGCGATCGGCCCAACCTCGACCTCGACAACCGCAAGCTGCGTCAATAACGACGCGACATCGCATCGCCCCAACAGACGGCAGGCATAATAGCGTCTTACCAGAACCTCATCCGGTGCGGCCGCCGGACCGAGCCGCAGCGAAATCGTCGCCTGCGGACCGGAAGGATCGATGTGACGGTAGGCACTGCCTTGGGTGATCCGGATCAACTCCATTTCCTGGAGGACTGTGGGGCGTTCGGCTTGCTTCGTAAATCCAAGGAACGGGTGATCGCCCCATGCAAGCCGCAACATCCCGGTGACTTCGGCAATGCCGAACGGAACATGTCTCGACGAAACATCGAAAGAACTGTCATCCAGATTGAACACGAGCGCGGCGGGCATCGGCATGACAGCGAGGTGGCTGGACAAAGCCTCCTGCTTCAATACCCTCGCCTGCAAGAAAAAATAGCTGCTCCAGAGCGCGGCAACCGAGACAATCAAGGCCAGACCGAACGCGCCGGCAACAGCGGCGGGTTCGCCGACAACGCCGTCCAACAGCCGCTTGCCCGACAAGACGAAGAGCGCTCCCGGCAGGCCGAACAGCAGCAGATGCCGGGTTTCGTAGAAATGCTCAGTCGGCCTGATACCGGCGATAAGATAGGGCAGCGCCAGACCGGCAAACAGCAGCACACCGAGGCACAGCGGCAGCGCGATCCCGAAAACCGACCAGCGAGGCCGCTTGCTCCCGCGAGCGAGCCCAACGGTGGCGACGACGAGCAGCACGGCGATAAGGGCGAACAGAAGCCGATGGTCCATCGCCATCCGAATCGCTCGAACGAGAACATCGAGATAGCCAATCTTGAAGAAACTGCGCCATCCGTCGAGCAGCGCCGAGAGCGTCGGAAGACGGATGCCGTAGTAACCCGCGTAGTCGCCCACACGCTTGAACCAGACGTTGAGCACGCCCCAATAGACCAGCGGAAGCACCACGAATTCCGGGTATCCCGCCGCGCAGCGCCATGCCGATAAAACCAGCCGTCGGATTGGACCCTGTTCCCCACCAGTCGCGCGCCACACCGCGACGAACAGGCCAAACATCGCAAACACGTACAACACCATCAACGAATTCAACTCGAAACTCAGAAAGAATCCGAGCACGGACACCATGCGTAACGCAATACGGCGCAAGCCCCTCGCATCGAAAGCCAGCGTCAACAACCAGGTGGCGACGACGAACAGCCCAAAACTGAAGACATAGACCCCGTTCGCCTTGCCGGCCCACATCTGATAGCCCGGATAGGTCCATACCAGCAGCGCAACGCCAACGGCTTCGGTCCGACTCAACAGGCCGCTGCGTATTGCAGTCAGCGCAAGGCAGATGGCCCCGGCAAGGATGCCGAACATCGCCATGATCACCATCACGGCGACCGGCTCGCCAGTCATGTTGGCGATACTATAATAGCAGAAAAATATGGGATGACCGGCGCCGTTAGCCAGGAATCCGATATCCATCACTTGATCCGGACGAAGCTTGAATACCAGCCAATCGTCCATGACGATGCCGTCGTTCAAGAACAGCGGCGCGTGTGCCGCAATCAACACGATCACCATGAAGGCGATGGAGGTAACCCAGGATGAACGAGAAACCATCGCACCACTTTTACGTCTGAGCCCGCTACGACCGAGACAGTCGTCGAAGCCAAAGCAATGAAAGTTGACCCATTGAAATCAAGCCCGTATACGACTTCCCGTCGCTCATACCAACCAAATCTCGCAGCATGGCCGATTCAGACAGCGAATACGCGCGATGATCTTGCTTCCTGCCGAGATGGAATGCACCGCACTGGCCCTCGGAATTGCTTTTCCGCTTGTGATGCTTGGATGCGCGCAGATCAAATCGATACGCGGAGCGGGTGAGCGATTTGCCGCCGGATGCGTCGCCGTTACCGCAATTTTTTTGGTGATGGCTTTCATTGTGCCAGGCGAGCGCGATCCGGTCGACGTCTTCTGCGGGGTTCTGCTGCTGACAACCGCGATGCTGTTCTGGAACGTCGCCTGGAGCCTGCTCGCTTTCGGCTTTACGCTGACGCTGCTCACGGCACTCGTTCAGGCAGGTCAGCCTTTGACCCGCTCGGAATGGGTACGTGCCTATATGCAGGGCTCCACGCTGGAGAAGTTCGCGCGGAATCGGCTTCAATTGCTGCTCGGCACCGGCATGGCGAAAACCGACCGGCAAAACATCGTGGCTACTCCTTTCGGAGCGATCGTCGCGACAATCGTCCGATCGACGCGCTTCCTGTTCGGCATAAGGTAGGGCCTGATGTCATCTTTTCTTTGCGGCCTCGCTGGCGTCGCCCTGTTTATCGCGATCTCCCCCGCACTTCAGCTTCTGGGTCGGCGTGCCATGCCAACCCTTTCTCCGGTAGTAATCCTGGCATTTGCCGCCGTCACGGCACATGCCCTTGGTTCGCTGCTCGGCGCCATGCTGATTCATCCGTTCGCGTACTGGAATGCGGCAGCCGTCTTCTGCTTCGGTGTGATGTCGTACATTTATCTGTTCGGCGCCGTCTACAAATCCATATCACTGCGGATCTTGCTGGATCTGACCCGCAGGCCGGCCCGAACGATGGAATTCTCCGACATCTCGGATCGCCAGATTCCCGAGATATTCAACGAACGGAGTGCTATCCTGATCGAGGGTGGATTGGTTGACGCCGACGGCGACACATTTGTGCCGACCCCAGCGGGCCAAAGACTTGCGGCCAGGATCGCACGGGGCCGCCGACTGTTTGCAATCGGAGATACCGGCCTTTACGATTTCGACACGCTGAAAAGCAAATAGCAGGCACTGCCTTGCACCTCAACGCGCTCAGTAGCCCGAGTTTCAGACAGGTATCGAATGCCCGCCGTATCCCGCAGCAAGACACTGACGATCATCGTGCCGGCCTTGAACGAGGAAGCCAAAATCGCAGATACCGTCAATGCGATCCTGCCGCTTGCGAAAGAACATCTCGATGATTTTGAAGTCATTCTGGTCGACGACGGAAGTATCGACCGAACCGGGCCAATCATGGATCAACTCAAAACCCGGGATCCACGCGTTGCCGTGATCCATCACCCAGATCGCCGCGGGTTGGGCGTTGCGTTCAAGGAAGTATTGGAGCGCGCCAAATTCGAATTCCTTGTCCTCATTCCCGGCGACGACGCCTACCGGCACGACGGGATCGAAAGGATGTTCCGGGCTGTCGGTGCGGCCGACCTCGCGGTCTGTTATCGGGACAATCAATCCGACCGCTCCCTGACGCGTTCCATCCAATCCCATAGCCTTCGCATTTTCCTGAACAAGGTGTTTGGATTTGGGTTATTCGATTATCACGGCGTGATCATCTATCCGGTGAAATGGGTACGACGAATATCGGTCGACGCCGACGGCTACGGATTTCAGATCTGTGCGCTGATCTCGCTGCTGCAGCTTGGCCTGACCTATGTGCAGGTTCCCGTCAGCCTGAACGCGGAACTGAAGGGGTCGTCCCGGGCACTACGTCCGCGCACCTACCTCGAACTCGGCGTCACCATCCTCTCGCTGCTCCGGCGCGCGCCGATCCGTCACATCGACCCCTCGCAGGTGCCCGCGCAGACCGGGCGCGGGCGGCGCTGATAGCCGCGCTTCGCCGCGCGTATATCCGACCCACCGATCGCAACGATTATTTCGACTTCTCGAGCGGCAGCACGCCGGCGATCGGCCCGACCTTGACCTTGACGTCGGCGAGCTGCGTCAGCAACGCCGCGACGTCGCAATGCGCCAGCAGGCGGCAGGCGTAATAGTGCCGCGCCAGCGCGGCATCCGGCGCCGCCGCCGGGCCGGGAACGAGCGAAATCGTCGCCTGCGGGCCGGAGGGATCCATGCTGCGGAATGGGCTGCCTTCGATGTTCCGGGCCGACTGCATTTCCCGCAGAATGGTCGGCCGCTCGCCAGGAAAGCTGAAACCGAAAAACGGATGATCGCCCCACGCGAGATGCAACATGCCGCTGACCTCGGCGAGACCGAACGGGGCAAATCGCGGCGAAAGGCTTTCAAAGCCGTCGACGACACCGAACACCGCGGCCGCCGGCATCGGCATATCGGCGAGATGGCTCGACAACGCTTCCTGCTTCAACACCCTCGCCTGCACGAACACGTAACTGTTCCAGAGCGCCGCGATCGATACCACCGATGCCAGACCAAACACGCCGACCAACGCGGCACGATCGCCGATCGCGCCCTGCGCCAGGCGCTTGACCGCCAGCGCCAGCAACGCGCCCGGCAATCCGAACAGCAGCAGATGGCGGGTTTCGTAAAAAGACAGGGTCGGCTGGATGCCGGCGATCAGATAGGGCATCGACAGCGCGAAGAACAACAGCACGCCGAGCAGCAACGGCAGCGCGATTTCGAAAGTCCGTGTGCGAGGCGACGCGCCCTTGGCGCGCAATATCCATGCAGCGATGACCACGCCAGCGATGACCGGGGTGAACGGCAGCCAGTGGTTCGCCGCCGTCTGACCCGCCCTCGCCAGAACGTTCATGCAGCCCATTTGAAAGAACGCGTTCCACCCGCTGCGCAAGGCGGGCCACGTCGGAAGATGAATTCCGTAATAGCCCGCGTACGCACCGATACGCTTGAACCAGATATTGAGCGCGCCCCAATAAACCAGCGGAAGCACGACGAACTCGGGATATCCGGCCGCGCAGCGCCATGCCGACAGAACGAGCCGTCGGATTGGATCATGTTCGGCGTCATTCGCGCGCCAAACCGCGACGAACAGGCCAACCATCACAAACGGATACAGCATCATCAGCGAATTCAGCGCAAAGCTGAAAAGGAAGACCAGCGCTGCCGCGATGCGAAGCCCGGCATGGCGCGCCCGCTTGGCATCGACTTTTGCATCGAAGGCAAGCATCAACAGCCACGTGCCGAAACTGAACAGGCCGAAGCTGAAGACATAGGCGGCGAGAGCCTTGTCGGCCCACACCTGAAAGCCGGGGTAAGTCCAGACGATCAGGGAAAACCCGATCGCCTCCATCGGATCAAGCAGCCCGGCGCGGACGGCGGCAAGCGACAGGGAGACGGCGCCGAGAAGCACGGCGACGAGCGCCATCATCTGCATCACGACGACCGGCACGTTGGTCAGATTGGCCGCGCTATAATAGAGATAAAGCACCGGATGACCGGCGCCGTGCCACAGGAAATCGAGATTGGGGACGTAATCCCGGCCTGCCCTAAGCACCAGCCAGCTGTCCCCGAAAATACCGTCGTTCATGAACGCGGGCGCATGCGCCGCCAGCAGCAGAAGCGACAGGACGATCAGGGCACGACACGAGATTGGCGCCCGTGCGTTGCAGGGAGACGGCATGACCATTCCTTGACGAGACGACAGGCTCCCGCCTGCCGGCCGGCGGAACGGGCAAGAACCGCCTGTCCGAATCACAGCAAGGAGATTGAGGGGAATCAATCGGTTAAATGGTCGGAGCGAGAGGATTTGAACCTCCGACCCCTAGTCTCCCAGACTAGTGCGCTAACCGGGCTGCGCCACGCTCCGATGCCGTTCCCTTAGCTGCGATCGGGGCCGGGCGCAAGAACCTGCAAGGCCCCCTTGGACCCGGTGGCGGCCACAATGCGTTCCACAGGCTGCCGCGCCCGAGAGTCGCTAGCCGCCCGCCAGCGCCTCGTCGAGCAACTTCCGGCAGGCGATCAGATCATCCAGCGCGGCCTTCAGCCTGACGGCATCGACCCTATGCCCGGCGCTGCCGGCGGCAACGGCTGGCGCCGTCGAATCCGGTCTCCGCGCCGGCGGCGCGAAGTCCGGCACACGGCGCGCGAAAATGCGCTCGATGATCGGCTGTTCCGCGAGCTCATCGTCCTCCTGATCCTCGTCGGCCTCGAGCTCGGGCGCCTCGTCCTCATACTCCCCGGGCTCGCGCAGCGCGTCCTCGATCCCCGCCTCGATCCCGGCAAAGGAGGCGGACGACGTGCCATCGACCAGCCCCTGCACCGCCTTGATGCCGTATTCCTTCAGGATGCGCTGCACCCCCCGGATGGTGTAGCCCTCGCCGTACAGCAGCCGGCGGATGCCGCGAAGCAGGTCGACGTCGTCGGGGCGATAATAGCGCCGGCCGCCGCTTCGCTTCATCGGCTTGATCTGGGTGAACCGCGTTTCCCAGAACCGCAGCACGTGCTGGGGGATGTCGAGGTCGTCGGCGACCTCGCTGATGGTTCGGAACGCATCCGGCGACTTGTCCAAATGCCCGCTCCTGTTCAGTCGACCCGGTCGACCTGCTGGACGTCTATTCAGTCAGCCAATCTTCAATCGGCCCGATCTTCAATCGGCCAATTCTTCAATCGGCTTTGGCATCGCCGTTACTGTTGCCGTTGATCCGCTGCTTCAGAATAGCGGACGGCTTGAACACCATCACTCGCCGCGGCGAAATCGGCACCTCGGTGCCAGTCTTCGGGTTACGGCCGATACGCTGGCCTTTCTTGCGCACCATGAACGAGCCGAACGACGACAGCTTCACCGTCTCGCCCTTCTCGAGGCAATCGGTGATCTCTTTCAAGACCAGTTCGACAAAGGCCGACGACTCCGTGCGCGACAAGCCTACCTTCTGGTAGACGGCTTCGCACAGATCGACGCGTGTGACTGTCTTTCCGGTTCCGGTCATCGCCTGCCCCGCACTCTCGGCGAACAATTTATTCCCTAAAATTATGAGCTTAACGCGCGATGGTCAACAGCGCTCATCAATGCAATGGCATGAAAGAAGAATGCAAACTCTATGGACTTTTTAATACGTCGCTTACCAGCGCAACAGCACCGAACCCCAGGTGAAGCCGCCGCCCATGGCCTCCAGCAGCACCAGATCGCCTTTCTTGACCCGTCCGTCCTTCACCGCAACCGAGATCGCGAGCGGGATGGAGGCCGCGGAGGTGTTGCCGTGCAGATCGACCGTCAGCACGACTTTCTGCGGCGCAATATGCAACTTGTGCGCTGAAGCATCGATGATTCGCTTGTTCGCCTGGTGCGGGATGAACCAGTCGATGTCCTCGGCGGAGGTGCCGGTGGCGTTGAACGCATCCACGATCACATCCGTGATCATGCCGACCGCATGTTTGAAGACTTCACGGCCTTCCATCCTGAGATAACCGACCGTCCGGGTCGAGGACGGCCCGCCATCGACGAAAAGCTTCGCCTTGTGCCGGCCATCGGACCGCAAATGCGTGGTCAGGATGCCACGGTCGGAGGTTTTTCCGGGCTGCTCCTGCGCCTCGAGCACGATGGCGCCGGCGCCATCGCCGAACAGCACGCAGGTGCCGCGGTCGTTCCAGTCCAGGATTCGCGAGAAGGTCTCGGCGCCGATCACCAGCGCGCGCTTGAACGCCCCGGTACGCAGGAAATTGTCGGCAGTGGCCAGCGCGAACACGAAACCGGAGCAGACCGCCTGCAGGTCGAACGCCGCGCCATGGTTGATGCCAAGTCCGTTCTGCACTGCAACCGCGGTAGCGGGAAAGGTATTGTCCGGCGTCGAGGTCGCCAGCACGATCAGGTCGATCGCCTGGGCGTCGATCCCCGCATCGGCGAGCGCGGCGCGCGCGGCATTGATCGCCAGGTGCGAGGTGAATTCGCCCTCGGCTGCGATATGGCGCTGCCGGATGCCGGTGCGCTGCACGATCCACTCATCGGAGGTATCTACCCGCGCCGCCAGTTCAGCATTGGTCAGGATCTGCTGCGGCAGATAGGAACCGCAGCCGAGCACCACCGAACGTATTGCAGTCACGAGACAGCCTCCTGCGCGGTCGGCGCCAGCGCGCTGCCTTCGCGATTGAGCATCTGATTGATCTTGGTAAGGAGATCGTAGCGGACCATCTCATAGCCAACGTCGACCGCATAAGCAAAGCCTTCGGCATCGGTTCCGCCATGGCTTTTGACGACGATACCGTTCAGCCCGAGCACCACGCTGCCGTTGGATTTCGAGGGATCGAGCTTGTCGCGCAACGCCCTGAAGGCGTTCTTGGCGAAGAGATAGCCGATCTTCGAACGCCAGCTGCGCGACAGTTCCACGCGCAGGAATTCGGTGATCTGGCGTGCGGTACCTTCGGCGGCTTTCAGCGCGATATTGCCGGAAAACCCCTCGGCGACGATGACATCGGCCGCTCCCTTGCCGATGCCGTCACCCTCGACAAAGCCGATATATTCGAGCTGCGGCAGGTTCATCGCGCGCAGCATCTCGGCGGCTTCCCGGATTTCATCGCGGCCCTTGATTTCCTCGACCCCGATATTGAGCAGGCCGACCGTCGGTCGCTCCCGATTGAACAGCACGCTCGCCATGGCGGCGCCCATTACCGCCAGCGCCACCAGGTGCTGGGCATCGCCGCCGATCGTGGCGCCGAGATCGAGCACGACCGAATCTCCTCTTGCCGTCGGCCAGATCGCGGCCAGCGCCGGCCGGTCGATCCCCCGCTGCATGCGCAGGCAGAACCGCGCCATTGCCGCCAGCGCGCCGGTATTGCCGGCGGATACCGCGACATCGGCCTCGCCCTTCTTGACCGCTTCGATTGCCAGCCACATCGACGAGGTCTTGCGGCCGCGACGCAAGGCCTGGCTCGGCTTGTCGTGCATGCTGACGGCCACGTCGGTGTGAACGACGCGGGAGGCCGCCTTCATCGCCGGATGCTGGGCGAGTTGTGCGTCAATCAACGCGCGATCGCCGAACAACAGAAATTCCGTATCTGGATGTCGAGACAACGAGACGGCGGCGCCGGGAATGACAACCGATGCGCCGACATCGCCACCCATGGCGTCAAGCGCGATTCGAACCTTTTGAGGCATGCCCGTCCCGGAAACCTGATCTTTGTGCGGACTAGAATCGCTTGGCCGCAGGCTGGAAATCGTCGCAGACAGCGCCGATCGGCGAAGCGCTAAGCTGCGCCCCGGCCGGGCCGCGACAATAGCGTGTCCGCGCCCCGACACAACCTCTTGACCGCAGCCTTTTGCGGATTGAAGCGGCTTGAAGCAGAATCGGACCGAACGAATAATTCTATCTAATTCAATGTGTTACGTCGGTTTTACGCACCAGCGCTGGAACTGCGCTGGTGGCGATATCGACTGAACGGACGCCAAGTGAGAACCAAGCCACGATTCCGCGCCCGCTTCAACGCTTTTTCGGCTTTTTCGCCGCCGGCGGCTTCGCATCGATCTTGAGGGCCTTGAGCGCGGCGAATGGATGATCCTCGGGATCGGGCGCGGTCACGACAGGTTCGAACACGGCGTCCGGCTTGCGCGGATAGGGATCAATCGCCAGCAACAATGCATCGGTCGCGAGCCGGCCGAGATCGATAAAGCCGTTTTCGATCGGCTCCGGCGGGTCGGGAATTTCACTGTCGCTGTCGGCGGCTTCGTCGACCAGATCGGCCAATACCGGAATTTGCTCTGGTGGCGCGAATATCAGATCAATCGGCTCGTCGATATCGCTTTCGATCGGATCGAGCGTCACCACGCAGGTTTGGCCGATCCTTGCCCGCACATGGCCCGCCACATGGAAGCGGCCGCCGCTGGCGGGGGTTATGTCGAACGATGCGGTCGCCGACAAAACTTCGCGCAAGTCCCCGACCTCGGCGATCGCCGCGCGAGTGGCCGGGTCGGCTTGGAGATCGCGATGCAGCCCGGTGTCCGGTATCTGCAGCACCGCGATCGGAATGCTCCAGGGATCGTCTTGGTCCGTCATGACGGGTGGTCTGCTCATGGCTGTGTACTCAGGCCCATTGGCGAGGGGAATTTCCACGATGCGGCCAACAGCGCCCGCTCGTCCTGTCCGGCCAAGACATCGATGGTCGCCTTGGCATAGAGGGCCAACCGCCGCGCGCTCTCGATGCCCTTACCGTTCAATATATTCTTGCACAACGCCTGTGCCAGCGGCTCGTCGCCGGTCTCCAGCGCCATATCATAGGCCGCCGTCCGGCCATAGAACGCCTCTCCGAAGGCCTGCATGCGTTTTGGCACCGTAAGGTCGCCGACCCCCATCTCGCGCAGATTGTCGTCCATGTCGTTGCAAAAGCGATCAAACAGGGCCTGCGACAAACCCGAAGCCTCCTCCGCCGCGCGCAGCCGGCGCAACACCAGCCACAGATGCAGCACCAGCAGGTCAAAACGGCCGTTAACCGTATCCGGAACGGCCAAATCCCGGTAAAACAACGGTTCTCGCGCCTGCGTCACGATCATGCCATAGATGGCTTCAATGGTGCCGCGCGGGGCGATCCGGGGGTTCCTGAAGTGATTGAACGGCCAAAACATTGTGGGTTCCGCGCGCGAGCCGCAAAGGTTTCTTTGGCGGCCCGCCGATGTTGCAATCGGGTGTGCTGCCCGGTACGTCAACGCCTCACCCGATGCAAGGGGACGGGACCGTTCTGAAATGACCGAGACGAGCCCGACACGCGCACGCACGCCTTCCCTGCGTGGTCTCGCTCCGCGCTGGCGCGGCCTGCGCACGGCCGCCGCCATTGTGCTGACCTGCATGACGCTCGGCGGCTGCCTGACCGGCGAACAATTCCAGAAAGGGTACATCCTGCCGCCCGGCGCGCTCGAGCAAATCCCGATCGGAGCGAGCCAGGACCAGGTGCTGATCGTGATGGGAACGCCCTCCACGGTCGCGACCCTGAACGGCGAGGTGTTTTATTACATCTCGCAGCGCTCCGAACGCCCGGTGCTGTTCATGAACCAGCGCGTGGTCGATCAGCGCGTGATCGCAATCTATTTCGACAAGAACCGCCAGGTGCAGCGGCTGGCCAATTACGGTCTGCAGGACGGCAAGATCTTCGACTTCATCAGCCGCACCACGCCGACCTCCGGCCAGGAAATGAGTTACCTCGCCCCGCTGTTCAAGCTGTTGGCCCTGAACTAGGCGGCCCATCGTCGGCTACGAGGATTTGTTGATCTTCTTGAGCTTGGCGTCGGAGGCTTCGATCGCCATTGCCAGTTCGAGGATCGCCTTCGAAAGCAGTTCGCTCGCCTCCTTTTGATCCTGCGATTTGGCGGCGCGGAGTGCATAATTACGGGCGGACGAGAGCGACATTTGTTCATCTCCATATGAAAACCCCGCGGCTCGCACCGCGGGGTTTTGTCGTTTGCGCAGGCGCGGGCTTAGTGGGCGAGGATCGCCAGCAGCAACAGCGCCACGATGTTGGTGATCTTGATCATCGGGTTGACGGCGGGACCCGCCGTATCCTTGTAGGGATCGCCGACGGTATCGCCGGTCACCGCGGCTTTGTGGGCGTCAGAGCCCTTGCCGCCATAATGGCCGTCCTCGATGTACTTCTTGGCGTTGTCCCAGGCGCCGCCGCCGGACGTCATCGAAATCGCGACGAACAGACCGGTCACGATCACGCCGAGCAGCATGGCGCCCACGGCCGAGAACGCCGCCGACTTGCCCGCCGCGCCGCCACCGGCGATCGCGTAGATCACGAAGTAGACCACGATCGGCGACAGCACCGGCAACAGCGACGGGATGATCATTTCCTTGATCGCCGCCTTGGTCAAAAGGTCGACCGCCTTGCCGTAGTCCGGCTTGTCGGTGCCCTGCATGATGCCCGGCTTCTCGCGGAACTGACGCCGCACTTCCTCGACGATTGCGCTCGCCGCACGGCCGACCGCCGTCATGCCCATCGCGCCGAACAGATACGGCAGCAGACCGCCGAACAACAGGCCCACCACCACATAGGGGTTGTTGAGCGAGAAGTCCGGATTGACGCCCTGGAAGTAAGGATGGTTGGCGGCATCCGAGATGAAGAACTTGAGGTCCTGATTATAGGCCGCGAACAGCACCAGCGCGCCGAGACCGGCGGAGCCGATCGCGTATCCCTTGGTGACCGCCTTGGTGGTGTTGCCGACCGCGTCGAGCGCGTCGGTCGACTTGCGGACTTCCTTCGGGAGTCCGGCCATTTCGGCAATGCCGCCGGCATTGTCGGTGACCGGGCCGAACGCATCGAGCGCCACGATCATGCCGGCCAGCGCCAGCATCGTCGTGGTCGCGATCGCAATCCCGAAAAGGCCGGCAAGGCTATAGGTGACGAGAATGCCGGCGATGATGACCAGCGCGGGCAGCGCGGTCGATTCCATCGAGATGGCGAGACCCTGGATCACGTTGGTCCCGTGACCGGTGACCGAGGACGCCGCGATCGACTTCACCGGGCGATAGTCGGTGCCGGTGTAGTATTCGGTGATCCAGATGATCAAGCCGGTAACGGCGAGGCCGGCGATGCCGCATTCGAACAGCGCCATGCCCGTGTAGTCGACGCCGGCGAGCTTGTCGAAGCCGATCAGCCAATGGATCACGCCGGCGACGCCGAACAGCGACAGGACGCCGGTGGCGATCAGGCCCTTGTAGAGCGCGCCCATGATCGACTGGCTGGCGCCGAGCTTGACGAAGAAGGTGCCGATGATCGAGGTGATGATGCAGACGCCGCCGATCGCGAGCGGCAGCGTCATCATGTTGGCGAGCAGCGGCGACTTGGCAAAGAAGATCGCCGCCAGCACCATGGTTGCAACCGCGGTCACCGCATAGGTCTCGAACAGGTCGGCCGCCATGCCGGCGCAGTCGCCGACGTTGTCGCCGACATTGTCGGCAATGGTGGCGGGGTTGCGCGGATCGTCCTCGGGAATGCCGGCTTCGACCTTGCCGACGAGATCGCCGCCGACGTCGGCGCCCTTGGTGAAGATGCCGCCGCCGAGACGGGCGAAGATCGAGATCAGCGAGGCGCCGAAGCCGAGCGCGACCATGGCGTCGACCACGGTGCGGCTGTTGGGCGCGAGATTCAGCACATGCGTCAGGTAGGCGAAGTAGATGGTGACGCCGAGCAGCGCCAGGCCCGCGACCAGCATGCCGGTGATGGCGCCGGCCTTGAAGGCGAGTTCAAGCCCGCCGGCGAGCGAGGTGGTCGCCGCCTGCGCGGTGCGGACGTTGGCGCGAACCGACACGTTCATGCCGATAAAGCCGGCAGCGCCCGACAGCACCGCACCAACCAGGAAGCCGACCGCGACGAGCCCGCCCAGGAACCAGAACAGCAGCGCGAAGATCACGACGCCGACCATGGCGATCGTGGTGTACTGGCGCTTGAGATAGGCCTGCGCGCCTTCGCGCACGGCGGCTGCGATTTCCTGCATCCGCGGATTGCCGGCATCGGCCTTCAAAACCGACGACGTCGCCCAGATGGCGTAAACGATGGAAAGCGCTCCACAGAGCACAATCACCCATAATGCTGTCATTGAATTTGCCTCAGATCCTGATTTGGCCCCACGCCATGACCGCGGACGCGGCGGGCGCATAAAAAGGAGGCCTGCCCTGCCCAAAAGGGCGGCCTCAAATCGGCGGGACCATGCCAAAATCGCATCCCCGGCGCAACGCTGTGGAGGCCCTTGAAGGGCGTTTTTAGAACCTCAAGCACCGGTTTTTGCGCCTGATTTGGTAATTCCGGGGCAGACGGCGCGCGAATGGCCGCGCGGTCGTCCGGAACCCGCGAATCCCCCGAATCCAGTCCCATCCGACCGGCGTGCTCAAAAGTGACTGTAAGACAACCGGGGCAACGCGATCTCCCTGCCCTGACCGTCCAGGAAACGCGGCGATGACGCGCCCGCGACGATTTTGCCGATCACGGCGGCGGGGACTTCGGCGGTCTGCGCCGCGTGCTTGAACGCGTCGAGGCCGGTTGGCGGGATCGCGCACAGGATCTCGTAATCGTCGCCGCCGGAAACAATAGCCTCGATGCCGACAATGCCGCGCCCGAACAAATTCGACGCCGGCCCCGACAACGGAATGCTCGCCGCTTCGATGACGGCGGAGACCCCCGATGCCGCACAAAGTTTTGCCAAATCGCCGGCCAGCCCGTCCGACACGTCCATCGCCGCATGGGCGTGGTCGCGCACCGCTTTGGCCAGCGCCGTGCGCGGCTGCGGCATCCGATAACGCCCGACCAGCAATTCGCGCGCCGCGGCGTCATCCGCCAAAGCCGCGGCCGCCGGGCCACGTCGAAGCACATTCAGGCCCAGCGCGGCATCACCGATGGTGCCGGTCACCACTACAAGGTCGCCCGGTTTTGCCCCGGTGCGATGAACCATCTTCCCCGCCGCGACCCGCCCGAATGCCGTGATCGAGATCATCAGCGGACCCGGCGTGGAAACCGTATCGCCGCCCAAAAGCGGACAGCCGTACTGGATCGCATCCCAGCCCAGCGCCTGCGCGAACGATTTTAGCCAGGCTTCGTCGGCCTTGCGCAGCGCCAGCGTCAGGACAAAACCGGCGGGCGCGGCGCCTTTGGCGGCAACATCGGACAGGTTCACCCGCAACGCCTTGCGCGCGATGGTGTCGGGCGGATCGTTGGGCAGGAAATGCACGCCCTCGACGATCGCATCCGTCGTCACCACGATTTCGTCGCCATGCGACTTGAGGACCGCGGCGTCGTCGCCGAGTTCGAACGCGCCGGGATCGGTCGCCAGCGGCTTGAAATAGCGCGCGATCAGCGAGTCCTCGCCGGACGCAGAGCGCTCGGCGGACGCGGGCTTGTCGCTAGCCACGGACGAACTCGTCGGCGCGAAACTGCCGCGCGATCTGGTCGAGCACGGCGTTCACCATGCCGGTTTCCTCGGCTTCGACAAAGGCATGCGCGACGTCGACATATTCCGACACCACCACCCGCCCCGGCACGTCCTTGCGATGCTCCAGTTCGTAGGAACCGGCGCGCAGCACCGCGCGCAAAATGGCGTCGATCCGTTTCAGCGGCCACCCCTTGGACAGCGCCTCATCGATCAGCGGATCGAGTTTTGCCTGGTCGCGCACCACGCCCGAAACCACGTCGCGAAAGAACGCGGCTTCCGCCGGCAGGTATTTGTCGCCCTCGACCTCGTTGCCGAGCCAATGGCTCTCGAACTCCGCAAAAATGTCATTGATGCCGGCGCCGGCGATGTCCATCTGATAGAGCGCCTGCACCGCGGCGAGCCGAGCCGCGCCGCGCCGGTTGGCCTTTTTGTCCGGCCCCTTCGCGGGCTTGCTGTTCTTGCTGTCTGCCATGGTCAGGCCCGCGCCAGCCGGCGTTTGATGCGCAGCATCGCCAATGCGGCGCGCGCGGCATCACCGCCCTTGTTGAGCTCGCTGGCGCGCGCTCGCGCCCAGGCCTGCGCGTCGGTGTTGACGGTGATGATGCCGTTGCCGAGCGGCACCTTCCGGCTTACCGCAAGATCCATCAGCGCGCGCGAGGATTCCATCGACACGATCTCGAAATGTATGGTGTCGCCCCGCACCACGCAGCCGAGCGCGATCACGGCGTCATACGGCTTGCCATGGTTTTCCGCGGCATCGAGCGCGATCGCCACCGCCGCCGGAATTTCCAGCGCGCCGGGCACGGTGATGACGTCGTAGGTCACGCCGGCCGTTTTCAGCTCGGCGAGCGCGCCCTCCAGCAACGCATCCTGGATGTCGTCATAAAAGCGCGCCTCGACAATCAGCGCGCGGGCGCCCTTGATGTCGGTCTGGTCCTTTAGAGCTGCGCGCCGCGCGTCTGCCATCTTTACTTCTGCCTTGGTCAAAATCCTCATCCCGGGAGCGGCCACTTGGCCGTGTCTCGAAGGATGGCTACATCATCATGGTTCGAGACGGCGCTTTGCGCCTCCTCACCATGAGGCCGTGCCGGGTTTTAGGCGCAGTGGCGGCACATGCCAACCCCGCCTCTCACTTCATTTCCGACAGCCGCGCCGCGTAGCGCGCCATCAGATCGACCTCGAGATTGACCTCGCCGCCGGCGCGCCAGCTCCCGAGCGTGGTGACGTTGAGCGTGTGCGGAATGATCAGCACCGAAAACAGCACGTCGTGCACGGTATTCACCGTCAATGACACCCCATCCAGCGTCACCGAGCCTTTTGCGGCGACGAAACGCGCCAGTTCCCTTGTGGTTTTCAGCTCGAACCGCGCCATGTCGGGCAGGTCGTCGCGCTGCACGATTCCGGCGATCCCATCGGCATGGCCGGCGACGATGTGACCGCCGAGTTCGTCGCCGATCTTCAGCGCCCGCTCCAGGTTGAGCTTTGTGCCGACTTGCCAGCCTTTGGCGGTGGTCATGCCGAGGGTCTCGGCGGCGGCGTCGACATCAAACCAGGTTTTACCGTCGCCGGTGCCCGAGGCCACCACGGTCAGACAGACGCCGTTGCAGGCGATCGAGGCGCCGTCGGCAATCGTGGCGCGGTCGTAGCGGCAGGCGATGCGCAGCCGGTGCAACTGGCCCTGCGCCGTCGGCGTCAGGGCGGTGATTTCGCCGATGTCGGTGACAATGCCTGTAAACATCAATTGCGCTCGTAGATAGTCAGTGTGTCGGGGCCGAGACTTTCGCTAGCACGAACCGAAAACCGCGGCGACTGCGTGATGGACGTGATCGGCAATGCGTCCAGCGCAGCGATACCGTCCGCGCCGATCGGCTCGGGGCCGCGCAGCAGCCAGATCTCGTCGGCGAGATCGGCCGCCACAAAGGATGACGCCACTTTCGAGCCCCCCTCCACCATCAGCCGCGTGATGCCTTTCTCGGCCAGCGCGTGCAGCACGGCCACAAGATCAAGCCCGGATGCGGCCGCGGGCGCGATCCGCTTCACCTGCGCGCCGGCGGCGCCGAGTTTTGCGGCGGCGGACGCTTCGGCCAGTTCGGAAGTCATCACCCAGAGCGGCCTCTCGCGCGCCGAATGCACCAGCCGGCTGTCGCCGGGAAGCCTGAGCGCGCGATCCAACACCACCCGAACCGGCGAACGCGCTTCCATGCCCGGCAGCCGGCAGGTCAGCAGCGGATCGTCCGATCGCACCGTGCCGATCCCGACCACGATGGCGTCGCATTGCGCGCGCAACAAATGCACGCGGGCTTTCGCGGCGGCGGCGGTGATCTCGACCGGCCGGTTGCCGGCTGCACCGATCTTGTCGTCGGCGGAAACCGCAAGTTTCAGGATCACATGCGGACGCTTGTCGCGCACCCGCCTGAAATGTCCGGCGTGGTCGCGCGCCGCCTCTTGGGCACACAGCCCGATATCGACCGTGATGCCCGCGGCGCGCAGCCTTGCGTGGCCCTGACCTGCGACTTCCGGATTGGGGTCCTCGATCGCCGAAACCACCCGCGCAATGCCGGCGGCGATGATGGCGTCGGCGCAAGGCGGCGACTTGCCGAAATGCGAGCATGGCTCCAGCGTCACATAGAGCGTGGCGCCGCGCGTGGCCTCGCCGGCGCGCCTGAGCGCCTCCGGCTCGGCATGGGGCCGGCCGCCTGCTTGCGTCCAGCCGCGCCCGACAATGACGCCGTCCTTGACCACGACCGCGCCGACCGCGGGATTGGGCCAGGTCCGCCCCTGCCCGCGCCGTCCGAGCGACAGCGCCAACTGCATGAAGCGCTGGTCGGCCGCTTTCGACAGTCTGGATTTTTCCGCGAACTGGTCTTCCAGAATCCGGAAGATCATTTTCGCAACAGAGCCGGGCGTGCGTCCTCGTCGCCGGAGAGCTCGCCGAGCACCGCCTCAAAGTCCTTGGCCTCGCGAAAATTGCGATACACCGAGGCGAAGCGGACATAGGCGACGTCGTCGAGCTGGCGCAGATGCTCCATCACGATCTCGCCGATCGCCTCCGAGGAAATCTCGGCTTCCCCGCCGCTTTCCAGTTCGCGCACGATCGCCGAGACCATCTTCTCGATCCGCTCGGGATCGACCGGCCGCTTGCGCAGCGAGATCTGCAGCGAGCGCACCAGCTTGTCGCGGTCGAACGGCACCCGGCGGCCGTTGCGCTTGATCACCGTGAGTTCCCGCAACTGCACCCGCTCGAAGGTGGTGAAACGGAAATTGCAAGCGATGCACACCCGCCGCCGCCGGATCACGGCGGAATCCTCCGCGGGGCGCGAATCCTTCACCTGCGTATCGAGGCTGTTGCAGCTGGGGCAGCGCATCCGGAAAAGACCTTTACTGACAATACCTATTGATAGATCGGGAAGCGATCGGTGAGCGCCTTCACGCGTTCCCTGATGGCGGCCTCGACCAGCGGCGCCTTGCCGTCCTGCGACTGCGCGATGCCGTTGAGCACCTCTGCGATCAGCCCGCCGACCTGCGTGAATTCGGCGACGCCAAAGCCGCGCGTGGTCGCGGCCGGCGTGCCCAAACGAAGGCCCGAGGTGACGAACGGCTTTTCCGGATCGTAGGGAATGCCGTTCTTGTTGCAGGTGATCGCCGCGCGCACCAATGCCTTTTCCGAGACATTGCCCTTCAGACCCTTCGGCCGCAGGTCGACCAGCATCAGATGGTTGTCGGTGCCGCCGGAAACGATGTCGAGGCCATGGCCGCGCAGCGATTCCGCCAGCGCCTTTGCGTTCTCGACCACGTTCTTCGCATAGATCTTGAAGTCGGGCCGCAACGCTTCGGCAAACGCCACCGCTTTCGCCGCGATCACGTGCATCAACGGCCCGCCCTGCAGTCCCGGGAAGATCGCCGAGTTCAGCTTCTTGGCCAGCGCCTCGTCATTGCAGAGGATCAGGCCGCCGCGCGGCCCGCGCAGCGATTTGTGCGTCGTGGTGGTGGTGACGTGGGCGTGCGGCACCGGCGAGGCATGCACGCCACCGGCGACGAGGCCCGCAAAGTGCGCCATGTCAACCAGCAGATACGCGCCAACGCTGTCGGCGATCTCGCGGAAGCGCTTGAAATCCCAGGCGCGCGAATAGGCCGAGCCGCCGGCGATGATCAGCTTTGGCTTCACCTGCCCGGCCTGCTTCGCCACTTCATCCATGTCGACGATCTGGTCCTCGCGGCGCACGGTGTAATGCGCGGCCTTGAACCATTTGCCGGACATGTTGACCGGCGAGCCGTGGGTGAGATGGCCGCCGGCGGCGAGATCGAGGCCCATGAAGGTGTCGCCGGGCTGCAGCAGCGCCAGAAACACCGCCTGGTTCATCTGGCTGCCGGAGTTCGGCTGCACATTGGCGAACTGCGCGCCGAACAGTTTTTTCGCGCGCTCGATCGCGAGATTCTCGGCGACGTCGACCCACTCGCAGCCGCCGTAATAGCGATTGCCCGGATAACCCTCGGCGTATTTGTTGGTCATCACCGAGCCCTGGGCTTCCAGCACCGCGCGGCTGACGATGTTTTCCGATGCGATCAGCTCGATCTCGTGCCGCTGCCGACCGAGCTCGCCGCGGATCGCGGCTGCGATCTCCGGATCGGCCTCGGTGAGACCGGCGGTGAAGAACGAGTCAGGCGCCGAAGCCTTGATGCTGGCAGAGCTCATGAGCGAAATATCTCCACCGCCGCAACCGGTTAGGGGCGTTGCGGGCGGTCACGTGTGGCGATCAATAGCGGCGGCTCGCGAGATACCATATCGGGCCGCAATGGCCAAGCGATTGCGGTAGATGGCTGATATTTATGCAAGATATGGTGTGGGCGGTAGGGTTCCAGCCCGAGTCGCCCCTGGTTTGGCTGCCCGCATATCGCTCGCTCACGCGGGCTGCTGGGTCGCAAACACCGGTGCCATCCGGGGAGCGGCCTGCTGGATCGACAACAGCGTCAGCGCCCGGCCGCGAACACATCGCTCCAGCGCCGGATGGCATAAATATCCGCCATCATCGCCATGACCGACATGATCCTGAAGGAGGCCCGCCGGGCGCGCACGCGCCGCAGGGCCCTTGGGGGCTGTCGTTCATTTGGCAGATTTTTGTGAATGGGCAAATACGCATCGAGATCGAGGTCGGGTGTGGCCCAAGACGCAGATGGCCGGGACCCGGCTACGCCAAGGCTTCGCCGGGCACGGCAAGCCCGGCCATGACGCATGTACCTGGAGTTGGCGATGCGGGTTACAGCCCCGTAAATCCCGCCTTCACCGGATCGACGCTGCCGTCGAGTTCGCGCAGGTAAGTGAGGCCGCAGACGGCCAACCGCTGCGGGTCCTTTTCGCCGGCCTCGAACAGTTTTGAAACGTAATCCGTCACCTTGGCGCGCGCCTCTGCGGCTCCGTCAGCGGTACTGTTCACCAGCAATGCGTAAGTCTGCATGATGCGATCGATGGCGGCTTCCATGACTACCTCTCTGTCCAAAAATTTCGGCGGGGATTTTCGGGCGGGTTCTTTTTCAGACCAGCTCGCTGGCTTCGAATTTCGCGATCGCCTTGTTGGCGAGGCGAATCTTGTTGTATTCGCCGCGGTGAAACATGGTGACGATCATCTCCAGCAGGCGATCGTTGGTGGCGAGCGAGTCAGATATCGCGCCGGTCCTGCGCAGATAGTTGGCGGCGATGGCATAGGCATCGCCGACCGCCTCGACATTCATCACCTGCAGTCCGCGTTCGACCAGCATGACCTCAGCCTCCGATGTCCCGGGGGCTTAAGCGCAGGCCGGCGGAAAAGTTCCATTCCCGGCGGTAACCGGAACAAAAAAGCGCACCGGGGGCGGAAAACCGCTCCCGATGCGCTTTTTGGGAAGTGTCAGTGAGGCAACAGGCTGCCGGTCTTCTGCAATGCCGGCTTGGCCTTGTCTTAAAGGTGAAAAATTCTCAGAGCCGATACAGGATCTGGTCGGTCCAGAACCGCTCGAGCCGGTGCAGCGACTTGTTCAAGGTCGCGAACTCCTCGTTCGAGATGCCGCCGACCTGCTCCACGGTCTTGACGTGCTTCTGATACAGTGCATCGACGATGCGGCGGATCTCCTGGCCCTGCGGGGTCAGGCGGATGCGGACCGAACGGCGATCGACGCGCGAACGCTGGTGATCGAGGAAGCCGAGTTCGACCAGCTTCTTCAGATTGTAGGAGACGTTGGAGCCGAGGTAATAGCCGCGCGTGCGCAGCTCGCCCGCGGTCAACTCCTTGTCGCCGATGTTGTAGAGCAGCAGCGCCTGCACCGAATTGATGTCGGCGCGACCACGACGATCGAATTCGTCCTTGATGACGTCGAGCAGGCGGCGATGCAGCCGCTCCACCAAAGTCAGTGCTTCCAGATAGAGCGGCTGCACCGGAGCTTGCCCCGGAGCGCGGTCAGCGGTTTCCACCGCCGTAGCAACGGCCTTATTCATGACACTTCCCCTGTTGTCGTTTTTATCGACTTATTCGACGAAACTTTTGTCCCGCCTGATGACCCCAACGTAAGGGACCCGTTTGAAGATCAGCTTAAATAAGACAATAAAGAGATCATGAATTTAAGACAGTGAATCGCGGATTAAGCCCATGGATAAAGGGCTTTTCGCAACTCTTCATTGACGGTGGAGTTGCGATGTTCCCGCTTCGTCCAGCCACTCTGTCGCATATGGAAACAGCATCACCGGAATTCGAAAGCCTTGCGTAACAGGTGTGGCGGGACCGCTCAGGGTGACCGAAAAGTTACCGCGGAAAATTTTCGGAAAATTTTATCGCGGCCGGTTGGATTTGGCCCTGTGGCCCATCCTTCGAGACACGGCGAAGACGCCGCTCGTCAGGATGAGGGTTCAATGTGTGGCGACGACTGCTGCGCTTCAACATAAACCACCTCATTGCGCTTCAACATAACCACCTCATGGTGAGGAGCGCGTCTTCGCGCGTCTCGAACCATGGGCCACGAAGCGCAGGGGCAACGCGACGCAAATACTACGGCGGCCGTTCGCGCGCGGCCATCCAGGCGAGCGCGAGATAGGCGGCGAGCATCAGCGCATCGAAGGCGACGATGGTAAGACTGCCGCCGTAGATGCCGGGGAACATCAGCTCGATCACCGCCATCGACACCACGGTCGTGAGCCACACCACCGCGCCCCATGGCGTCGCGAGCCAGAGGCCGACGGCGGCGACCAGTTCGATCACGGCGAAATAGACGGTGGCGGTTTGCCAGGCCATCGCCTGGTTTTCAAAAGCCTCTTCCTCGCCGCCGATGAAGCCGGTGACCTGCGCCCAGTGATACAGCCCCTTGGCCACCGAGATCACGGCCATGACGCGCAGGAACAGTACCAGACGCCGGGTCCAGGCATTGTCGTCGGTCTCGATCCGCTCCGACGACATCGCCGCGACCGAGATGGCGTCCCTGGATTTGTCCCGCGACGGGTCGCGCGAGGAGGTGTCAGACATGGAAAATGGTGCTCTTTGGCGCGGATAACTGGCCGATTCCCGGGGTATTGACCGCGAGTCTTGGCCTGCCGGGACCGCAAAATCAATTGCTGTTGCGCACACCAAGGTCGCGGTGACGGGGCCGGCGCGGGGTGATAAGATTAGAGCCAGTCAAAACTGGCCGCGAAGCACGGCCCGCCTGCCCCGGAGTACCGTCCCATGGCGATCAAATTCGGCCGTCCGATCGAACTGCGCGAAGCCGCGCGGGCAAAACCTGCGACGGCCGCGCCGACGCTCGATCTCGCCATTCGCCCGCGCCGCAACCGCAAGGCCGAATGGGCGCGCCGCATGGTGCGGGAGAACGTGCTCACGACCGACGATCTGATCTGGCCGCTGTTCGTCGCCGATGGCCACAACAAGCGCACGCAGGTCACCTCGATGCCCGGCGTCGACCGGCTCAGCGTCGATTTGCTGGTGCGCGAGGCCGAGCGCGCGGTAAAGCTGAACATCCCCTGCATTGCGCTGTTCCCGTTCACCGAGCCGTCCTTGCGCGACGAGGAGGGATCGGAGGCGCTCAACCCCGAAAACCTGGTGTGCAAATCGGTGCGCGCGATCAAGAAGGAGTTTCCCGACCTCGGCGTGCTCTGCGACGTCGCGCTGGATCCCTTCACCAGCCATGGCCATGACGGGCTGCTCCAGGACGGCCGCATCCTCAACGACGAGACGGTCGCGGTATTGGTGCGCCAGGCGCTGGTGCAGGCCGAAGCCGGCTGCGACGTGATCGCGCCCTCCGACATGATGGACGGCCGCGTCGGCGCGATCCGCGGGGCGCTGGATGCCGCGGGTTTCCTCGACGTCCAGATCATGGCCTATGCCGCGAAATACGCCTCCGCCTTCTACGGCCCGTTCCGCGACGCGGTCGGCTCCGCCAAGACGCTGACCGGCGACAAGCGCACCTACCAGATGGACAGCGCCAATTCCGACGAGGCGCTGCGCGAGGTCGAGCTCGATCTCGCCGAGGGCGCCGACATGGTGATGGTCAAGCCGGGCATGCCCTATCTCGACATCGTGCGCCGGGTCAAAGACACGTTTGCGGTGCCGACGTTCGCCTACCAGGTCTCCGGCGAATACGCGATGATTGCGGCAGCGGCCGGCAATGGCTGGATCGACGGCGAGCGCGCGATGATGGAAAGCCTCGTCGCCTTCAAGCGCGCCGGCGCCGATGGCGTGCTGACGTATTTTGCGGCGCAGGCGGCGGAGAAGCTGAAGATGGAAGGCTGACCACCGGATTATTTGGCCTGGCCACCTACATAGGCGCGCGCTTCTTTCGCCAGCGCCAGCCATTCCCTTTTGCTGCTTGGCGCAACGGTCAGCCATTCTTTCTTGACGCGGCCAACCCCGGTCGAAAACCGCGCCGCCTTGTTGGATGCCACCAGTGCATCGACGCGTTTCTCGGGAAGCTTCAGAAGTAGTCGGCCCCTGGTTAGCGAGGCGAATATCTTGCCGTTGACTTTGAGGGCCTTAGAACCGAAGCCCCTCGATGGGCTGAGGCCGGATTTGCCGGCGTATCGCGCAGTGACCGCCTGATAAAATTCCTCTGCAGAGGCGGTGTTCGCTGGCGTTGGCATGGCCCCATCCTCCCGTCGCGGGGCGACCCCCGTTGGCTTTGCCCGTTGCTTGAATGCTTCAGCCGTGGAATCACCGGAATATTGCAGTTTCGTAATTGCGGCGGGGTCTTGCAAGTGCTTGGGCGATTCCCATGTCTCGCCATGGGAATGCGCGGTCGAAAGGACTGACCATGTCTTACAGCGGTTCGGGGAATACGGGCAGCGGCGCTTCGGGTGCTGGCAGTGCCTGGCGCAACAGCGGCGGCCCGCAGCCGCACGCCTTCGATCCGTATCTGCACCCCGAGTTGTTTCGCGGCGTGCTGACGCGGCGGTTTTTTGCCTTCCTGATCGATCTCGTGGTGCTGGCGATCCCTGTCATTCTCGTCTGCCTGTTCATCGCTGTGTTCGGTATCGTCACGCTGGGGCTGGGCTGGGCGCTGTTCTGGCTGGTGTCGCCGGCCTCGATTGTGTGGGCGCTGGTCTATTTTGGTTCCTCGCTGGGCGGGCCGCATTCGGCCACCATCGGTATGCGGGTGATGGATCTGGAAATGCGCACCTGGTACGGCGCGCCGGCCTATTTCGTGCTCGGCGCGATGCACGCGGTGCTGTTCTGGGTGTCGGTGTCGTTCCTGTCACCGCTGGTGGTGCTGGTCGGGCTGTTCAACGGCCGCCGCCGCCTGCTGCACGACATCCTGCTCGGAACCGTCGTCATCAACAGCTCGGTCCGGATGCCGGTGCCGCAGCCCAATTTCCGGACCTGATGCGGAATTTGTGAGCCGCTGACGGCTTCTTGGGGGCCGAGAAAAGGTTCGGCCTGCCGACCTCCTTAACCGGACGGCAGGCCTTTCGTCCTAGAGTAGTCTCTCCTGCGTATAATAGCCTTGCCGGGCAAGCTGATTGACCATTGGTGCCGGCGGCGCGATGCTGTCTGCCGCCGTTCTCGGAGCGTGACGACCTGACGTGACCCAGCATTCGCGTGATACCCCGCAATTCTACCTGACGGCGCCCTCGCCCTGCCCCTATTTGCCGGGCCGGCACGAGCGCAAGGTGTTCACGCACCTCGTCGGCGAAAAGGCCGGCGATCTCAACGATCTCCTGACCCATGGCGGCTTCCGGCGCAGCCAGTCGATCGCCTACCGTCCGGCCTGCGACCAGTGCCGCGCCTGCGTCTCGGTCCGGGTCGTCGCCGGCGAATTCCGCGCCTCGCGCAATTTCCGCAAGATCATGGCGCGTAATGCCGACGTGATCGGCGAGCAGCGCAGCGCGGTGCCGACCTCGGAGCAGTATTCGGTATTCCGCGCCTATCTCGACCAGCGCCATCGCCATGGCGGCATGGCGGACATGACCGTGCTCGACTACGCCATGATGGTGGAGGACAGCCACGTCGAGACCCGCATCATCGAATACCGCCGCCGCAATCCCGACAGCGGCATCACCGGCCGCGGCTCGGACCTGCTCGCGGTGGCGCTGACCGACGTGCTCAGCGACGGGCTGTCGATGGTCTATTCGTTCTTCGAACCGTCGGAGGAAAGCCGTTCGCTCGGCACCTTCATGATCCTCGACCACATCACCCGCGCGCGGCGGCTGGGCCTGCCCTACGTCTATCTCGGCTACTGGATCGAAGGCTCCAAGAAGATGGACTACAAAGGCCGCTTCCTGCCGCAGCAGCGGCTGGCCCCCTCCGGCTGGCTGCGCGTCGACGCGTCAGGCGACGTCGCCTCGGAGCCGCAGGAGTAGCTACACAAACAACCTCATCCTGAGGAGCCGCGAAGCGGCGTCTCGAAGGATGTTTGCGTGGCACATGGTTCGCGACGGCGCTGACGCGCCTCCTCACCACGAGGCGTCGTTGTGAGGCGGACGGCAATCACCCCGCCACATAATCCCACACCAGTTTTGCGTTCAGCGCGATGATCACCGCGGCCGTCAGCGCCGCCAGCACGGTCAGCCAGCGCGGCGCGACGAAGGCGCCCATCTTGCTGCGGCTCGCCGTGAACATCACCAGCGGAACCACGGCGAATGGCAATTGCAGCGACAGCACCACCTGGCTGAAGATCAGCAACTGACCGGTCGCCTTGCCGCCGGCCCAGATCGTCACCACCACCGCCGGCACGATCGCGATCATCCGCGTCACCATGCGCCGCAGCCAGGGCGCGATGCGCAGGTTCAAAAAGCCTTCCATCACGATCTGGCCCGACAACGTCGCGGTGATGGTCGAGTTCAGTCCGCAGCACAATAGCGCGATCGCAAACAGCGTCGGCGCCAGGGTCGAGCCGAGCAGCGGCGCCAGGAACGCATGGGCCTGGTCGAGTTCGGCAACGTCGGTATGGCCGGTACGGTGATAGGTCGCCGCCGCCAGGATCAGGATCGAGGCGTTGATGATAAGCGCCAGGCACAGCGCGATCGATGAATCGATGGTCGCAAGCTTTATGGCTTCGCGCTTCTCCTGCGTGCTGTCGCCATAGTCGCGGGTCTGCACCAGCCCGGAATGCAGATAGAGATTATGCGGCATCACGGTGGCCCCGAGGATGCCGAGCGCGAGATACAGCATTTCGCGGTTGCGCAGGATGTCGCTATCGGGCGCAAAACCCCTGATCGCCGCGCCCCAGTCCGGATCGGCCAGCGCGATCTGAACGGCAAAACATGCCGCGATCACGCCGAGCATGGCCACGACAAAGGCCTCGATCCAGCGGAAGCCGAACGCCTGCAGCGCCAGGATCAAAAACACGTCGGCGGCGGTGATGATGACGCCGATCTCGAGCGGAATGTGAAACAACAGATTGAGGCCGATCGCGGTGCCGATCACTTCGGCCAGGTCGGTCGCGGTGATGGCGATTTCCGCCGACAGCCACAGCGGCAGCGAGACCCAGCGCGGATAGGAATCGCGGCAGGCCTGCGCGAGGTCTCGGCCCGCGCCGACGCCGAGCCGGGTGCACAGCGACTGCAGCACGATCGCCATCAGGTTCGAGAGCAATGCAACGCTGAGCAGTGCGTAGCCGAACCGCGAACCGCCGGCGAGCGAGGTCGCCCAATTGCCGGGATCCATGTAGCCGACCGCGACCAGATATCCCGGGCCCAGGAAGGCCAACAGCTTGCGCCAGAACGGCCCCTGCTTCGCCGTGCGCACCGAGGCGAACATCCCCGCCAGCGACGGCTCGCCGCGTTCCGTGCGCCAGCCAGCGCCTGCGAGACGGTCATCCGCTACCGCCGGCGGCGTGGATTGCGGGGATAAATCAGGGCTCCGTGCGTCCATCCCACCAAGATGGCGGATATCTACCTTTATTGCAACTCATTTGCAAAAGCATCTGGAGAACTTGATTGGAGCGCCGCCCTGTCACGGCGCAGCCCGCGGCTTCAAATCCAGCTCTATCGAAGCAAAGGCGACGCGATTAACGAAAAATTATCCTTAATGAATCCTTGATGGGCCGCGGCGCCGGAACGACGGAATCAATCGCCGCCACGATCCGCGTGCAGCGGAGAATGCGTGCGCGCCGGGATGCGGCGGCCCATGCCCTTGAGGTGTCGCCATGTCGCCGGAGCAACTTGGTTCAGAAAAACTCGGCTTGCGATCGGTATCGCCGGGCCCGCTGTCGTGCAAAATCTGCGATGGCACGGCGGAACTGTATGGCGTCGTCGATTTGCACCGGCCGTGCCTGTTGCCCGGTGGCGTCCGGCCGCCACTGACAGGCGTGCCGATCTATTATCGCCGCTGCGCGGCCTGCGGCTTCCTGTTTACCGACGCGTTCGACGATTGGGACCACGAGCAGTTCAAGACCCACATCTACAATGACGGCTACATCGCCTTCGACCCGGACTACAAAACCAGCCGACCTACCAGCAATGCCGTCCTGATGGGGCAATTTTTCGGGACGAAAAAAGCCGGTCTGCGCGTGCTCGATTTCGGCGGCGGCAACGACGTGCTGTGCACGGCGCTTCGCGCGCAGGGTTTTGCGGCCGCGGTCACCTACGATCCGATGGTGCCGGAACACGCCACGCGCCCGGAAGGAAAATTCGACATCGTCACCTGCTTCGAGACCCTCGAACACCTGCCCGACCCGGTCGCCGGCCTCGCGCGGATGATCGACTGCGTCGCCGAACCCGGCATCATCTTTTACACGACCCTGGTTCAGCCGGCGGATTTCGACAATCAGGGCATGTCCTGGTGGTATGTCGGGCCACGCAACGGCCATGTATCGATGTTCACCCCACAGGCGCTGGCGACCGCCTGGGCCCATCACGGTTACAAGAACCATTCACTCAATGCCAATTTGCATGTCGCCTACCGGACGCTCCCGGAGGGCTGGCGACTCGGCTGAACACCGGGAATCAATGGGAAAGCGGATACGCGCGAAACCGACTTTTCGCGCGCCGGGCTTCTAGGTGAACTTGATATCGGCCAGCGTTTTGTCACCGCTGTGCACAGCCACCAGATTGATCCCCGCCTGCGCGACCTTGTAGCCGCGCGTCTCCAGCCAACTCGTCAGTTTCGCACCGTCAGCCTTGATTCTTTCCAGCAACATGATCGGATGACTTCGCTCGATGGTTTGCTGGGCGCCTTCCAGCGCTTCCAGTTCCATCCCTTCGATGTCGATCTTGATGAAATCGACCCGTGGCAGGTTGATCTCATCGAGCGTCAATTTGCGGATCACGACGGTATTCGCCGTATAGTCGATGTTCTGGCCAATGAACTCGTTGCCGGCGCTCTGGCGCAATTCGAGGCTGCCGAAACTGGAAGGCACGAGGTAATTGGGATTGGGGATCGTCATGGTGCCGGCCTCGGACGAAACCGCGGCATGCACGGCAAAGGCGTTGAAGCAGTTGTTGATCGCGATATTGCCCGCCAGGGCGTAGAAGACGCGCTCCTGGGCTTCGACCGCAAGCACCGAGCCCCACCCCGTCATCGCGGCCGCCCATTCGACGGTGTGGACGCCGATGTTGGCTCCGCAATCGATCGCTACCACGCCATCGCCATGGTGACGGCGGCGCAGGTTGAGTATCTGAATCGCCATCTCGACTTCGCTCTGATCGAACTCGGCCGTCTCGAGGATCTGAAAGCCGACACCGAAACCGCGCTCGGCGTCCACCATACGATAATCGAACCGGTTGACGATCATCGTGCCGTGCCTCGATGAAGCAAGGACGAACGCCAGCTTGCGTCCCATCAGATTCTCCTCTGGAGGCCAAAAAACCCGGCCGAAAAAACCTTGACGCAACCGGCCCGCGAATCACGAGGGAAAGTTTACGTCGGCTGTGCGCCAGAGACCACAATCGAGGCTTATCGGAAAGCGGGTGGGTTTTGCTGTCCAGCTAGGGAACCATGATGGTCAAATCGATCACCAAAGGATTCCCGCGATGTCCGAGACAAGCAACACACCCGCTCTTCCCTCGACCTTCAACCGCCTCGCCTGGTCCAACCTTGCCGCGCAATCGGCCGAACAGATTGCGCTTGCCGCGGCGCCCATCGTCGCGGTGCTGCTGCTCGGCGTCGGTGAAGGCCAGACCGGCCTGTTGCAGACCGCGCTGACGCTGCCGTTCATCCTGTTTGCGATTCCAGCCGGCCTGATGACCGATCGGCTGTCCCGGCGCGTGCTGATGACGTCGGCCGAGGCGCTGCGGGCTATCGCGCTTTCAATCATCCTGCTGCTGATCTGGCTCAACTGGCTGACGCTGCCGCTGTTGGCGCTGGCCGGCTTTGTCGCGGTATGCGGCACGGTGGTCTATAGCGTCGCCGCGCCGGCGCTGGTTCCCTCGCTGGTGTCGCCGCAATCGCTGCCCGCGGCCAACGCGCGGATCGAACTGGCGCGCACCGTAGCCTTCGCGAGCGGCCCGGCGCTCGGCGGCGTGCTGGTCGGATGGGTGGGCGCGGCACCGGCATTCGGCTGCGCCGCGGCGCTGTCGATCGCCGCCGTCGTGCTGCTGTCTGGAATCTACGAGCCACAGCGAAAACCTGCGCCGCGCCGCCACCCGCTGCAGGAAATCCGCGAGGGCGCGGCGTTCGTGCTGCATCACACCCTGCTGCGGCCGGTGTTCATCACCCAGTTCATCTTCAATATCGCCTCGTTCCTGGTGCTCGCGGTGTTCGTGCCCTATGCGGTACGCCATCTCGGCCTGTCGGCAACCGGAATCGGCACCGTGCTCGCAATGTATGGCGTCGGCATGATGATGGGCGCGCTGCTGGCGACGCGGGTGATGAAGCGCCTCGCCTTCGGCACCGTGATCGGGCTCGGCCCGGTGACCGGTCTTGCCGCTGCCGCCGTGCTCGCCACGACGACAGTGATCGCAAGTCCGCTGCTCGCAGGGCTCGGCTTCTTCCTGCTCGGCGCGGGCCCGATCCTGTGGGTGATCTCGACCACGACGTTGCGGCAGTCGGTGACGCCGCCAAGCCTGCTCGGCCGCGTCTCCGCGATCAACATCATGAGCTATGGCGCGCGCCCGATCGGCGCCGGCCTGGGCGCGATCGTCGGCGGGTTCTACGGCGCCGAAGCCTGCCTCTATCTCGCGGTCGCGATTTTCGGGGCGCAGGCACTGGTGATCCTGCTATCGCCTGCGGTGTCGCTGGCGCGGCAGCCGGACATGATCGGCGAACCCGTTTGTTGAAAAAGAATTGTAGCCTGGGTTGAGCGCAGCGAAACCCAGGGGCGGCTTCGCGCGGCCTCGCCGCGCGGCACTGCTTGCCCCGGGTTTCGCTGAGCCTGTCAATCGGACGCGCATTCGCACGACCCCGTTGGCTCAACCCAGGCTACTCCCCTTCAAATACCGCTCATACCGCTCCGCCTCTGCCTCATCCGCCGCAATGGCGGGATCGAGCGTGTAGAGATCCTGCGCGCGGCCGATGCCCCGCAACGCGAACCGCCCGGTGGAGACGAGAAAGCCCTGTCCAGCCGCGTCGAGGCCGTCGCGAAAATCTGAAGACACCAATAGCTCGCGGTCAACCGACCGGCACATCGAGGCGATCCGGCTGGCTTCGTTGACGGCCGGCCCCACCAGCGTGAAGTCGAGCCGGTCTTCGCTGCCGATATTGCCGTAAAACACCTCGCCGACATGCAGGCCGACATAAGCCGACGTGACCGGGCGGCGATCGGCCGAGCGACGGCGATTGAGCGCGCCGAGATTCTGCCGGAACAGCCGCTCGGCCCGCAGCGCGGCCTGCTTGGCGATGCCGGTATCGTCGTGGGTGAACATCGCCAGCACACCATCGCCAATCAGCTTTAGAACTTCACCGCCGGCGTCGTGGATGGCGTCGATCGCGGCCTGCGCATAGTCGTTGAGGAACGGTATGATCTCGGCGGGCGCGATGCTTTCGCTGATGCCGGTCGAACCGCGCAAATCCGAAAACCACAGCACCGCCTTGATGCGTTCGGTGACGCCGCGCGCGATCCGTCCGCGCATCACCTGTTCGGCGGCGTCCCGGCCGAGATAGACCCGGCCGAGCGTGCGCGCGATGTCCATCTGCGCCGCCGACTTGATCGCGAGTCCCAGCACCGGCACGAGGTCGCGCAGCGCCGCAAGCTCCTGCGCGTTAAAGCCCAGGGCTTTCCGGGTGACCCAATAGGAATACACGCCGTCCATCTCACCGATGGTGCCGGCCTCGCCGAACCGATGCACGAAAGCGAGAAAGTGCTTGTGGCCGTTGGCCCAGAGGTCCCGGACCTGGGTGAAATCGAGCCTGTCGCATTCGGAGAGATCGATCAGCATCTCCTCCAGATCGTGCTCGATCATGTGGTAGTGGGCCGAGCGCCGCCAGGTCCGCGCGGCATCGCCCTCGCCGCTCGAGCCGTATTCGAACATTTCGGCCTCGTCGATCTCGACGTCGTTCCAGCGGAAGCCCCGGCCTTCGAAAATCGGATGCAGCGTATCGATGAAGGCAAGCCCACGCGATAGGTCAAGGCCCTCGGCCCGGCAGCGTTCGCAGAAGCCGCGCAGCAGGTCGTTGCCGGCCGCGCCGGTCAGGCCCTGGCTCACCAGCCAGTTCATCAGCTTCAGTCGGGACGCCGGCTCCATACGATATTATGCCGCGCCATCGCGCGCTGCGGAAGCGTTGCGGCGCCTTGCGCGAGGGGCAGCTTGACGACGGTTCCATGACAGGCGCAAATGCGTGGGCAGTCACGCAAAACGGACACCGATGCCGTCAAGGCCCGAAGACCACAAGTTCGCGAGCGCATGAAACGCCAGCTTCCGATCATCCTCGCACTCGGAACAACGCAGACGCTGGCCTGGGCCTCCAGCATGTATCTGCCGGCGATCCTGGCCGATCCGATCGCGAGCGATCTCGACATTTCCTCGAACTGGGTGTTTGCGGCGTTTTCGGCGGCGCTGGTGATTTCGGCCGTGCTCGGGCCGCGGATCGGCCGGCAGATCGACCTGGTCGGCGGCAGGTCGGTGCTGTCGCTGTCCAATCTGGTGCTGGCCGCGGGCCTCGTGCTGCTCGGACTGAGCTATTCCATACCCGTGCTGGTCGGCGCGTGGCTACTGCTCGGCATCGGCATGGGCCTTGGGCTCTACGACGCGGCCTTTGCCGCGCTCGGACGCGCCTATGGAGATGCGGCGCGCGGCGCGATCACCGGCATCACCTTGATCGCAGGGTTCGCATCCACCGTCGGATGGCCACTGAGCGCCTGGGGACTGCAAACCATTGGCTGGCGCGAGACCTGTTTTGCCTGGGCGGCCGCGCAAATCCTGATCGGCCTGCCGATCAACTGGCTGATGCTGCCCGCGGTGACCCGCGCCGAGGCCACGGTCGAAACGACGGTCAAGCCGCACATCCCGATCGATCGCACCATGATCGTGCTGGCGTTCGCGTTTGCCGCGGCCTGGAGCGTCACCGGCGCGATGGCGGCGCATCTGCCGCGCATCCTGGAAGCCGCCGGCGCGACAGCCAACCAGGCGGTATTCGCCGGCGCGCTGATCGGTCCGGCGCAGGTGCTGGCCCGGATTTTCGAGGCGAGTTTCCTCAGCCGCTATCACCCGCTGATATCGACGCGGTTGGCCTGCATGACCCATCCGATCGGCGCCGCCATCCTTGCGGTCGCCGGTGGCGGCGCCGCCAGCGTGTTCGCGATCTTCCATGGCACCGGCAACGGCATCCTGACGATCGCGCGCGGCACGCTGCCGCTGGCGATTTTCGGCCCCGAAAATTACGGCTATCGCCTCGGTCTGATCGGCGCGCCGGCGCGAATGGCGCAGGCCGCGGCGCCATTGGCGTTCGGCCTGCTGATCGAGCGCATGGGCAGCCGGATCCTGATCGTGTCGTCGGCGCTCAGTCTCGCCGCCTTGCTGGCGCTGTGCGTGCTGAAGCAAAACGCCGGCCGTGGCACGGTTCAAGCGCCAGTTAGGGAACCTTGAAAACCAGCTTGCCGCGGAAGTGGCGGGATTCGCTGACCCGGTGCGCGGCCACCGCGTCGCTGAGCTGATAGAGCGTGACTTCGGGCGGGCGGACGGCGCCGGTCGTCACCAGTTCGACGATGCGCTCCAGATGCGGCCGATCGCGGCCGACACTTGGCCGCAGCGCGATGACGTCGGAGCGCTCAGGCTTCGGCGCCTGTGCGCCCGAGGCAATAAAGGCGGCGCGGCCGCCCGGCTTCAGCACCGCGAACGAGCGCTGCGCGACCTGGCCGCCGACGGTATCGAACACGGCGTCGCAATTCTTCACGGCCTTGGTGAAATCCACCGCGTTATAGTCGATGATCTCGTCGGCGCCGATGCTGCGCAGATACACATGGTTGGCAGCGCTTGCCGTCGTGATTACCCGGGCGCCCAGGTGCTTTGCCAACTGGATGGCAAAACTCGCGACACCACCCGCGCCGCCCTGGATCAGGATGGTTTCGCCCTTTTTCAGTTTCAGCGTGTCTTCGATGCTGACGATCGCCGTCAACCCCGCCAGCGCCAACGCCGCGGCGTCGACATGCGAGAGGCCCTCGGTTTTCTTGGCCACGATCGACGCCTTGATCGCGATCTTCTCGGCATAGGCGCCCTCCTGGCCGGCGTCGCAGACCGCGAACACCTCATCGCCGATCCTGAGGTCGCTGACATCAGGTCCGACAGCGGAAACGACGCCGGAGAAATCGCGCCCCAAAATGTAGGGAAATTTCGAAAGCTGGCCCGACTTGCCCTCGCGCACCTTCCAGTCCGCGCCGTTGACGCTGGCCGCCGCGATATCGACCACGACCTGGCCGGAGGCGGCCACGGGATCCGGCATCTCGCCGTATTTCAGGACTTCCGGCCCGCCATGTTGTTCGATGAAAGCAGCTTTCATGGGCATTCCCTGTTGTTTTTATGGATCACATTGCCAATTCGGACAGCGAGTTTTGCGCGCGGCGCTCCAGCATGGAGGCGCCCTGGCGGCGGGCAATCTCGACGGCGGTCGCAAGCTGCGACTGCGCCTCCTGCTTGTTGTCGCGGTCGAGCGCCAGCAAACATAGCGCACGCAGGCGGTAAATCTCCGGCAAATAATTGCCGATGCCGGGCTGGTCGATCAGAGAGATCGCGCGGTCGAGAAGAGCGAGCGCGTCCGCGGGCCGGCCCGCGGCCAGCAGCACGTCGGCGGCGACGCCCAGATAATATTGCGGCAGCGGACCGACCGCCGTGGCGCCGGCGAGCTGGGTTTCGATCAGCCGCACCGCGTCCGCTGTGCCCGATCCGGTCGCACTGGCCCAGCCGACCAGCACGAGGCTGCTGGCGCGCCATGGCAACAGGCCGTATTTGTCTGCGAGCCCCGCCGCGCGATGCGCGGTATTGAAGGTCGCCTCGCGGTCGCAACCAAGCTGATGGCCGATGCCAACATTGTGGAGCCCGTGGGCAAGGCTGTTCGGATGATCGAGCATTTCGGCGAGTTCGATCGCCTGCGTAAAATGCCGTTTCGCAGCTTGTTCATCGCCTGAGAACTGGCAGGCGTTGCCGCACTGGGCGTGGGCGCAAACGCAGGGGTCGTGACCGCCAAAGGCGTGCGCGAGGTGACGATGCTGCGCCACGTCGTAGAGCGCGATGGCGTGGCGGCCGCCTTCGAGCACATCGCGGACGTCGCCGCGAAACAGCGCGGTCGACAATTGGCAATGATAGGCTTCGAGCAACAGTTCCTGATCGCCGGAGTGCTGCGCCAGCGCTAGCAGCTCGCTGGCGCGCTCGCGCGCCAAAGCGGTCTTGCGCCTGAGATTGGCGTTGATCCACAGGCCCCATTTGGCCTGGAAGGATTTCGGGCCGTCGCCAAGCTTCTCGCCGATCTCGCTGGCCCTGACATAGGCCTGCTCCGCCTCGAGGCTTTGCAGGCCTTGGGCGACGACAAAGGCCGATCCGAGTTTTAACGAAAATTCCAGTTGCCAGCGCATCCCCTCCTGCGGCGGCATCGCCTCGGCGTATTTGAGACCGGCCGAGAAATTGGCAATCGCTTCAATATAGGCCGAGCGGCCCACGGCCTGATTGCCGGCGCGCAGGCGATAGTCGCAAGCCCTTGTCAACAAGCCTGCCTCGCCGAAATGATGGGCGAGCAATTCCGGCTCCTGCGTGGCGATTTCGCCAAAATTTTTCTCGAGGGCAGCGGCGACGCGCGAGTGCCACTCGCGCCGGCGCATCAGCAAGAGACTCTCATAGGCGGCATCGCGCACCAGCGCGTGCTTGAACGTGAAGCTGCGCTCGAGGCCGCGCTCGTCCGGAAACACGATTCCCGCCGCGACCAGTTTTGCCAGCATGCCCTCGAGGTCGCCGGCGTTTTTGCCCGCCACCGCTTCAAGCAGCGAGAAGGCAAATTGCCGGCCGATCACCGCGGCGATCTGGGCCACCTCGCGCGCGCCGCCGAGACGATCGAGACGCGCCGTCAGCGAGTCCTTCAGCGTCGCCGGCACCGAACCGTCCTCGCCGGCCGCTTCCATTACACTTCGGGTCAACTCTTCGATGAACAGCGGAATGCCATCGGTCTTGGCGACGATCGCGGCTGTGGCCGCCGCCGACAGGCCGTGCGCGGCAGCGATACCGGCTACCACCTCCGCACATTCGGAACGACCGAGGCGGCCCAGCGTCACCAGCGTCGCGTGCGGCCGTGACAGCCAGGGCAGCACGAAATCCGGCCGTGCGGTCACCACCGCCAGCAGGCGCGCCTGTCCAATGCTGTCGACCAGCCTCGTCATCATCTCCAGCGTGGTGGCGTCGATCCAATGGGCGTCTTCCAGCACCACCAGCACGGGGTCGCCGTCGCCCATGCGCATCAGGAGGTCGACGATCAAAGCGAGCGTCGCAGTCTTGCGCTGCGCCGGGGTCAGCGCGGCCGGCACCGCTTCCACCGAGGGGATCGATAGCAGTTCGGCCAGCAAGCCAATCGCGGCCTTGTCGCCTCCGGCGCGCGCCGCGAGCCAGGTTCGAAGTTTTTCAATCCGGACATCCGGCGCGTCGCCAGGTGCAAGGCAGAGCGCGCGGTTGAGATACTGGATGATGGGATAGAGCGCGCTATCGCTGTGATAGGGCGAGCATTGCAGGTTGATCCGCGCATGCGGCTCGGCGGCAAGCTCCTGCTGCATCGCCTCGATGGCGCGCGACTTGCCGATGCCGGCCTCGCCCGTCACCGTCACGATTTGCCCCTCGCCCTGGCGCGCCAGTTGCCAGCGCTGGCACAGCAACCCCATTTCATGGGCGCGGCCGATCAGCGGCAGGCTCTCACCGCTCCTGATCGCGGCAAAGCGGCTTTCGACCGATGCTTCGCCGTACACCTGCCAGACCGGCACGGGCCGGGAAAATCCTTTCAAATCGTGTTCGCCGGTATGGGTGAGCTGGAACAGCCCACCGAGCAATTTTTGCGTGGACTCGCTGACCAGGATGCAGTCCGGCGCAGCCAGCGCCTGCAACCGCGCCGCGAGGTTGGGCGTTTCGCCGACGATGGTCCGCTCCTGCGCCGACCCGGTGCCGATGATTTCGCCGACCACCACGAGACCGGTAGCGATGCCGATCCGCGCCTGCACGCGGGTGCCGTCGGGCAATTCGACGGCGCAGGCCTCCGCGAGGATGCCGAGCGCGGCGCGGACGGCGCGTTCCGCCGCGTCTTCGAAGGCGCGGGGAAAACCAAAATAGGCCAGCACGCCATCGCCCATGAATTTAGCAACGAAACCGCCATATCGCCCGATCGCGCCGGCGGTGGCGTCCTGATAGCGTCGGATCACCCCGCCGAGCAGTTCGGGATCGATTTTGGCCGACAGCGCGGTCGAGCCGACCATGTCGGCGAACAACACCGTCACCTGACGCCGCTCGGCCTCGCCGGATTCCGCTGTTTCGGTCGGGGCAGATGGCGCCGGCCCAGCCTGAGAGGAAGCCGCCTCGCCGGAACGAACGGCGATCGCCTTCAGCAGGCGGCGGCGATTACCAAGCGACAGGCCGAGCTGCTCGAGATCGCGCTCGCTCAGATCGGGCAGGACATCGAGGTCGATGTCGTTGCTCTCGAAAGCCTCAGTGTATTGTTCGAGATTGTTGCCGCGCAGCCAGTCGCGAAGATCGCTCATTCCACGGTTCCCGCCCCGGTTCGCGATACCAGACTGGCACATTCAGGCCAATGGGTGCAGGCCTTTCGCGACGCCGCCGGATGCCCCTTTAGGGTGACGCCTGTCAACCGGCGCGGTTCCGTAGCAAAACTGGCGTCCTCCAGGCCTCGGCGAGCGCTGCAATTTGCTCTTTCAATTCCCGCCCGGTTAACGCAAAACCGGCGCATGCAGAATGAAAAGGACAAGCCGGTCGGGTTTCACGGCCTGGTGCAATGGGCGATGACCCCGCCGCAGGCCTACGCGGTCTATTTCGTCTTGCTCGTTCTGATTGGCGGTCTTTCCTTCATTGCCGGGACGATGAACCCGAAGAAGACCGTGACCCCGCCGCCGTCTGCGGTATCCGTGCCGCAGCGCTGACGTTCGCTACGCGGCGCTCGCTTCATGCGGGCAGCGCTCGACCTCGACGGTGACATGGCAGAGCCGCTTGAGGCCGCCAAGCCGGCGCTTGTAGGTCGCGGGCGGCAACGGATTGTCGGACACGACCGAAATCACCGCCGCGCAATGGCCGGGACCGACCTGCCACAGATGCAAATCGGTGACCCGATCGCCCTTGGTCTCGATCCGATCGCGGATCACGGCTTCCAGATCCTCGTCGGCGCGGACGTCGAGCAGCACCGATCCGGAATCGCGGATCAGGCCATAGGCCCAACTTGCAATGACAAAACTGCCGACAATGCCGACCAGCGCATCGGTCCAGACCCATTGCGAAACCATCGCCGTCACCAGCGCCGCGATCGCCAGCAGCGAGGTCGCCGCATCCGCCAGCACGTGCACATAGGCGGCGCGAAGGTTGTTGTCGTGGTGGTGGTCGTCGTGAGCGTGACCTTGGGAATGACTGTGGCCGTGGTGGTTATGGTCGCCGCGCAGCAGCCAGGCGCTGGCGAGATTGACGCCGAGGCCGAGCGTCGCCACCGCGATCGCCTCGCCATAGGCGATCGGAATGGGATGCAGCAGACGCATCGCGCTTTCCCAGGCGATCTGGACCGCGATCAGGCCAAGAATGATCGCGCTGGAAAACGCCGCGAGATCGCCGAACTTGCCGGTGCCGAAGACAAAATGCGCGTTGCGCGCCTGCCGGCGCGCCAAGAGATAGGCCAGCGCCGCAATGCCAAGCGCCGCGGCATGGGTCGCCATGTGCCAGCCATCGGCGAGTAGCGCCATCGAGCCGAAGATCGAGCCGGCCGCGATCTCGCCGATCATCATCGCCGCCGTCAGTGCGACCACGAACCAGGTGCGGCGCTCGTTATGTTCGTGCTCCGCGCCGAGAAAGACGTGATCGTGGGTCCATTGATCGAGAGAATGAGAATGCATCGGTCAATCTCCGAGAGCGCAACAATCCGTAGATTCTTCTTTTGACGCGTTTTCTTCACGCATCCGCCCACGGATCAAGTCCGAGGTCATGCTTCGCTCGAAAACGCCATCCTAAACCACCTCGGCCGGCGCCAGCCGGCAGACTTCGCCGCTCGCCTCGATCTGGATGGTAGCATGGTGAATGTTGAAGCGGTGCGACAGTTCCTCGCAGACCCGATGCAGAAAACCGTCGTCATAGCCGCCGGGGCACACCAGATGCGCCGTCAGCGCGGTTTCGTTGGTGCTCATGGCCCAGATATGCAGGTCGTGCAGCTCGGTGACGCCGTCCAACTGCCCGAGATAATCGCTGACTTTTGTTAGCTCAATGCCCTTCGGCACCCCGTCGAGCGCGAGATTGACGCTGTCTTTTGCCAGGCCCCAGCCGCTCGCCAGCACCACCGCCGCGATGCACAGGCTGATGACAGGATCGACCCAGAGCCATCCCGTCGCCATGATGATCAAGGCAGCGACCACCACGCCGAAGGAGACCGCGGCATCGGCCGCCATGTGCAGATAGGCGCCGCGGATGTTGAGATCGCCGTGACGCCCGCGCATGAACAGCAATGCCGTTCCGCCATTGACGAGGATGCCGAACGCCGCGACCAGCACCACGGTCCAGCCCTTGACCGAGGCCGGTTCCTGAATCCGGTTGATCGCCTCGACCGCGATGCCGCCGACCGCGATCAGGAGCAGCCCGGCATTGACCAGCGCCGCCAGGATCGACGCGCGGCGGTAACCGTAGGTGTGCTGCTGCGTCGGCTGTTTGGTGGCGAGCCACATCGCGCACCACGCCAAGAGCAGCGAGATCACATCGGAAAAATTGTGAACGGCGTCGGAGATCAGCGCCAGCGAATTGGCGGTGTAGCCGAACACCAGCTCGGCGATCACGAACAACGTGTTGAGCGTGGCGCCGAACCCGAACGCAAAACCGAAATGATCGGGCGCGTGGCTGTGGCCGGCATGGCCGTGTTCGTGCGAATGGCCGTGGCCATGCGCGTGATCATGATGGTGGTGCTGATGGGCCATGGGTCTGCGATTGCCGGTCAGTTCGTTCGACCGTGATTATAGCGCAGACGAAAAGCCGAATACTATTACGCCATGCCCTAGGGCGGATTAGCGAAGCGTAATCCGCCGAGGTTTGCTGCAATGGTGGACGTAAGGGCGGGTTACGGCGGAGACGCCTGACCCACCCTCCGAGATCACTCCACGCCGCGATTGAATTTGTTCGACTTCGGCAGTCCGTGCGCGAGGCGGCCGGCGTCGGCGCGGTTGCCGCGCCAGTCGGCCAGTTCCTTCGAGGTCATACTCTGGTCGCGGCCGGCGGAATCCTTCCAGGTCAGGCCCGCCTTGGAATCGAAGGTCGCGACATCGGACAGCTTGGCGCTGGAATATTTCTGCAGCCGCACGCCGCGGCCGCGCGCCATTTCCGGAACCTGGTCGATCCCGAAAATCACCATCTTGTGGTTGGTGCCGATCACCGCGACGCTGTCGCCGGTCACGGTCGCGATCGCGCAGGCCTCGTTCGGCATCTCGACATTGAGCACCTGCTTGCCCTTGCGGGTGTTGCCGACGCAATCGTCCTCGTTGACGACAAAGCCCTGTCCCTCATGGCTCGCGATCAGGAATTTTCGGCCGCCCTTGTTGACGAACAGCGACACGATCGCGGTTTCCTGCTCCATGTCGACGAACATCCGGATCGGCTCGCCATGGCCGCGGCCGCCCGGCAGCTTTGCGACATCGAGCGAATAGAATTTGCCGTTGGTGGCGAACAGCAGCAGTTTCGAGGTGGTCTCGGCGAAGAACGCCTGGTCGAGCTTGTCATCGGTCTTGAAGGCGAGCCCCGAAATATCCTCGACATGACCCTTGAGCGTGCGCACCCATCCCTTTTCGGAGACGACGACCGTGACCGGCTCGCGCTCGACAAAGGCCTCCTCGATCGCGGCGAGATCGTGCTCGGGCGCGTCCGCGAACTGGGTACGTCGCTTGCCGAGCGGCGTCTTCGGCCCGAAGATGTCGCGCACCTTGCGGACCTGCTCGCCGACCTTGGCCCATTGCTCGGTTTCTGAGGCCAGCAAGCCCTTGAGGCCCTTCAATTCGTTCCGAAGGTTCTTGTCTTCGGTCCGGATTTCCATTTCCTCGAGCTTGCGCAGAGAGCGCAGGCGCATGTTGAGGATGGCGTCGGCCTGGATCTCCGTCAGCTTGAACGCCTTGATCAAGACAGGCTTCGGCTCGTCCTCCGTGCGGATGATTTTTATCACCTTGTCGATGTTGAGATAGGCGATCAGGTAACCGGCCAGGATCTCCAGCCGGTGCTCGATCTGCTCCTTGCGGTAGTTGGAACGGCGCTGCAGCACGTCGCGCAGATGATCGAGCCATTCGCGCAGGCATTCGGCGAGCCCCACCACCTTGGGGATGCGGCCCTTGATCAGCACGTTGAGGTTCAGCGGAATCCGGCTTTCCAGTTCGGTCAGCCGGAACAGCGATTCCATCAGCAGTTCCGGATCGACCGCGCGCGATTTCGGCTCGATGATCAGGCGGATGTCTTCGGCGGATTCGTCGCGGACATCGCCGACCAGCGGCAGCTTCTTGTCGTTCAGAAGCTCGGCGATCTTCTCGACCAGCCGCGACTTCTGCACCAGCCAGGGAATCTCGGTGATGACGATGACCCAGGTGCCCCGGGAACCCTCTTCCTGGACCCATTTGGCGCGGGTGCGGAACGAGCCGCGCCCGGTGACATAGGCTTCGGCAATGCTTTCCTTGGAATCGACGATGACGCCGCCGAGCGGGAAATCCGGCCCCTTGACCCAGCGCAACAGCGCCTTCGACTTCGCGTCCGGCTTGTCGATCAGATGCAGCGCGGCTTCGCAGAGTTCGGCGACGTTGTGCGGCGGGATCGAGGTCGCCATGCCGACCGCGATGCCCTGCGCGCCGTTGGCGAGCAGGTTCGGGAAGCCGCCGGGCAGCACCACCGGCTCTTTCGACTGGCCGTCGTAATTGGGGCGGAACTCGACACCGTCCTCGTCGATGCCGTCGAGCAGGAGCCGCGCGACCTCGGTCATGCGCGCTTCGGTGTAGCGGTAGGCGGCGGGGTTATCGCCGTCGACATTGCCGAAATTGCCCTGGCCGTCGACCAGCGGGTAGCGCGAGGAGAAACCCTGCGCGAGGCGGACCATGGCGTCATAGATGGCCTGGTCGCCGTGTGGATGGAACGAGCCCATCACGTCGCCGACGATTTTCGCGGATTTCTTGAAGGTCGTGCCGGGATCGAGCCGCAGCAGCCGCATGCCGTAAAGGATGCGGCGGTGCACGGGCTTCAGACCGTCGCGGGCGTCCGGCAACGCGCGATGCATGATGGTCGAGAGCGCATAAGCGAGATAGCGCTCTTCGAGCGCATCGCGCAGCATCACCTCGTGGATTTCAGCCGGCTCTTCCGGCGGTACGATGCGTTTTCCCATGGGAAGGCGTTAAACTTTTGCGGTGAATCGGGCAAGACGCGAATCAGGCTCGCGGGTACGCCTTGCGAATCAGGATCGCGAATCAGGGTGCTTGGGGAACCACAATGCGTCGTCCTCACCCGCGCAGCAACCGCCGCGCCGTGGACGAATATCCAAAAACAGCTTGCGTCCAAGGCCGACGCGCAATGCGGCGGCCGGCGTCCCCCAGCATGCGCGCAGGCAAAAGGCCGGCGCAGAAGCTACTTCTGGGCCGATGCAGTGTGCGTCAGGTCGGACTTGATGCAGCGCCTCGCCGCCACGATATCCGCGTCGGTGGCGCCCTGGCCGCGCGCATATTGTTCGGCAGCCGTCGCCGAATAGAGCGCGACATAGTACCGGACCGCCGCGCAGGACAGGCGATGCATCAGGCCGCTGCGCTCGCCGGCCATCGCGTTGGATGACAGCCCGAGCAGGACCACCACAAGACAAATCAGACGCACGCCCATCAGACGTTCCTCCCGTTACGCGATCCGACACTATCGCAACAAACCAGGGGAACCTTGGTTCCCCGAAATGGAACGGCGTGGCGGGTTTGCCGGAACTATCCGCCGGGCCGGATCGCTGCACGGCGTGCCGTTCAGCGATCGACTTTGAAGAAGCATGCGCCATGCCACGACGATTCGCCGCATGGATGCGAAAAGAATTTGAAACTCATCCCCAGAGCTTCAATTCTGAACGGAACCGAAGCTCTGGATTTTTCTTTTGACGCGTTTTCTTCACGCGAACCGGTATCCACCCACGGATCAAGTCCGAGGGCATGCTTCGCTCGAAAACGTTCTAGAACGCGGCATATGCATTGCGAAATGCGATCGCGCCGGCCAGCGAGCGCGGTCGCGTCCGCACCGCATGACCATCATTGCCGCTCTGCACGATCCATTGGCCATTTTCCTGGCCTACGATCTTTCCAACGTGGTGACGCCACACGACGATCGCGCCAACCGTTGGCCCGCCTGCGTCGGAACCGTAATGCGCCCACGATCGCGCCAGATTGTACTGCGGCCCGGGATCGCTGCCGACCTGGCCGCGCATATACCATCCGCACCACGCGCCGGGCCGGCCGGCATAATGGGCATGCATGCCCGAATGGCCGCGATGATGATGGTGGTGAGAGTGAGCTTCCGCGTTCGTCGATACCAACGCACATAGAGCAGCCGTCGTGGCTAAGATCATACGCATTACTTTTAGAGATCCTGTGTAGGGGAGATCGCATCAATGCGATCAAGACAGCCACCTTGAATGGGACACTTCTGGTCCGGCGGCCCGATCAACTGCACGAAAAACATTGGTTTCGGCAGCAAGCTTACAGGTGGCTTTTAGGCCATTTCAGGTGGCCAAAATGGGGCACAGAGTCCCGTCACGCGAGCACGGCCATGCGCTGAACGCGGTGGTAAGTACCGCGCAAAGTTAATGCAAAGATTGCGGCCAATATCTCGCGATCCGCGGCTGTTTTCGCGATTATTTCGCAAGATTATTTCAACGGCGTCTCGGCCCTGTTAAGGCTCTTCGTCACCGCATTGATGAAGCCGTCGCGGGCGTCGGAATGGCCCTGCCCGCGCGGCTCCAGCACGTGGCGCAGCAGGAACAGTCCGGTCAGCCGAAAGCCGTCCTGCAAATCCCGATCCGACCAGCCGTTCCGGCCGGCGTCGTGCTCGCGCAAGAATGCCGGCAGCCGCAGCAGCCGGTCCTGATAGGGCTCGCCGGCCTGCCGCGACACCGCGCCTCCGGATTTCGGCGACACGTAAATCAGCTCGGCGGTGGCGCCGGTCGCCGCGCAATTTTCCAGATCGAGCCCAAAACCGAGTTCGGCCAGCATCGCGAGCTCGAATTTCACGAGGTGCACGGCGGCCTCGCCGGCATCGTCGAAATCATCCAGCGTGTGCTCGAGCATCGCGTAGATGTCCTGGTGCGGATCGCGCTCCGGCAACAACCGCGCCAGCGAGGCCAGATGGGTCACGCCATAGACCGCAAAGGACGACGCCAGCACGGTCGCGGCGCGCAGCCGCAGGCCCTCGATCGCGTAATAGCCGAGATGCTCGTCGAGCCGCGCCCGCCACACCGCGCGCACGCTGTTGCCTGGCTGCAGCAAGGGCCGCATCCGCGAGCCGGCGCCGCCGCGCACCAGGCCGAGATGCCGGCCATGCTCGCGGGTCAGGAGTTCGACAATGGCGGAGGATTCGCCATGCCGCCTCACCCCCAGCACGATGCCTTCGTCGGTCCATTCCATGGATTTGAGCTTACAGGATTCAGGTCCCCGTGGGGCGGATTAGCGGCACCGTAATCCGCCGATCCAGCGCAAAGAGGTGGGTTACGGCGAAGACGCCTAACCCAACCCAACCTACGTGAACCAGCCCTTGGCGTCGCCGGTGTAGGAAAAATACAGCCCCGCCACCGTCAGCGCGCAGGACGCGATCTCGATGGCGCTGTCGAGTTGCAGGCCGAGTTCGCCGATCACCTCGACCAGCGAATAGACCGACAGCGCCAGCGCGCCCCACAGCACCCAGCGCGGCCAGTTCTTGCGCCGCTGCGCCGCGAGCCAGACCAGAAACACCAGCAGCAGGATCATGATGGCGGCGATGATGCTGTTGGCCGAGATCACATCCTGGGTGACGTCGGCGGTCGGCGTGCGATCCTGGAACGCAGCCGACAGCGCATCGAGCGTCAGCGACATGTACAACAGCGCCTCGAACCAAACCACATTGCGAGGAATATTCATGAAACGCGGCTATTCTTTCGGAAATTCAAGACCCATCTCGCGGTAGCGATCAGGATCCTCGCCCCAGTTCTCGCGGACTTTCACGAACAGGAACAGGTGCACCGGCTGGCCCAATATCTCGGCGATTTCCTTGCGCGCGTCGGCGCCGATCGACTTGATCGCGGAACCGCCCTTGCCGAGCACGATCTTGCGCTGGCTTTCGCGCTCGACAAAAATGGTCTGTTCGATCCGGACCGATTTGTCCTTGCGCTCGGTCCAGCTGTCGGTCTCGACGGTGGACTGGTACGGCAGCTCCTGATGCAGCAGGCGAAAAATCTTTTCCCGGGTGATTTCGGCCGCCAAATGCCGCATCGGCGCGTCCGACATCTGGTCTTCCGGATAGTGAAACGGCCCCGGCGGCACCAGCGTCGCCAGCGTGCGGCGCAAATCGTCGACGCCGTCGCCCGACAACGCCGAGACCATGAAAGTCTGCGCGAAGGGCAAGCGGTCGTTGGCGGCCTTGGTCAGCGCCAGCAGCTTTTCGCGCGGCACCAAATCGATCTTGTTCAGCACCAGGATCTTCGGGTGCGAAACGCTGACGAGCTTCTGCAGGATCGCCTCGGCTTCCTCGTCGATCCCGCTCTTGGCGTCGAGCAGCACGCAGACGAGGTCGGCGTCATGCGCCCCGCTCCACGCCGTCGACACCATCGCGCGGTCCAGCCTTCGCTTGGGCAGGAAGATGCCGGGCGTATCGACCAGGATGATCTGCGCGTTGTTTTCGATCGCGATGCCGCGGATCAGCGCGCGGGTGGTCTGCACCTTGCGCGAAACGATCGTGACCTTGGAGCCGACCAGCGCATTGACCAGCGTGGACTTGCCGACATTGGGGGCGCCGATCAGCGCGACAAAGCCGCAGCGCGTCGAAGCGCCAGCCGTGTTCTTTGGGGCATCATCCGTCATTGCTGCCGCCCACGCCTTCCCGCGTCATCATCGCCGTGGCCGCGGCCTTCTCGGCTGCGCGCTTGTTGCCGCCGACGCCTTCAGCGGGCTGCAGTCCCGGCAGTTCGACGGCGACGCGGAACTGCGGATCGTGATGCGGTCCGGTGCGCTCGACCTCGCGATAGACAGGCGTCGGCAGGCCCTTGCCCTGGGCCCATTCCTGCAGCGTGGTCTTGGGATCGCGCGGCGGCCGGCGCGGCTTCTGCATCCGCTCCGTCCAGTTACGCTCGATGAATTGCGTCGCAGCGACGTAACCCCCGTCGAGGAAGATCGCCCCGATCACCGCCTCGCAGATGTCGCCAAGCACGGATTTGCGCAAGCGCGCCTGGGCCGCGGCAGCCCCGACCGCGCCGAGCTTGATGTCTTCGCCGAGGCCGAGTTGCTTGGCGACATCGGCGCAGCTCTCCTTGCGCACGAGATCGGCGAGCCGCTTCGACAATTCGCCCTCGTCGGCCCGTGGGTAAGCGCGATACAGCATGTCGGAAACGATCAGCCCGAGCACGTGGTCGCCGAGGAACTCCAGCCGCTGGTAGCTGTCGGCGCGGTGGCGCGTGGCGGGTTTCAGCGCCGACACATGCATGAACGCGGTCTTCAACAGCGCGGAATCCTTGAACTTGTAGCCGATCCGCGCTTCGATCTCCGCGTTCGCGGCGGCCTTGCTGCGCTTCTTCTTTGCCGCGGGCGCGCGCGCCGGCTCAGGCTGAGGGCTTGCTTCGCCTGATGACGATGGATTCTTGATGTCCTGCGCTTCGTCGTTCATCGCACGATTGAGAATATGCGATTCCAGCGCACCGCAGTCGGCCAGCGCCAGATCATCCACGCCTGTTCGCCCTCGGCAATGGAGAAGAAGATCAGCTGGGCGCGGCCGATCAGGTTCTCGAACGGCACATAGCCCACCGCCGACTGCACCCGGCTATCCTGCGAATTGTCCCGGTTGTCGCCCATCATGAAGAAATGGCCGGCCGGCACCTGATATTCGATGGTGTTGTCGTAAAAGCCGTTGTCCTGGCAATCCAGCGATTCATAGCTGACGCCGTTCGGCAGCGTCTCCTTCCAGCGCTTGACCCGCGCGCCGGATTCGGGGGAGCCGCAAACGTCCTCACCGACGTAATCGCTCATGCGCTCGCGCTGGACCGGCTTGTCGTTGATGTAGAGCAGGCCTTCCTTCATCTGGATGCGGTCGCCGGGCAGCCCGATCACGCGCTTGATGTAGTCGGTGGAATCATCCTTCGGCAGCCGGAAAACGACGACGTCGCCGCGTTGCGGCTCCGAGCCGAAGATCCGTCCCGAGAACAAGGGCGGGGAGAACGGCATCGAGTAGTGGCTGTAGCCGTATGAATATTTCGAGACGAACAGATAGTCGCCGACCAGCAGCGTGGCCTTCATCGAGCCGGACGGAATGTTGAAGGGCTGGAACAGGAAGGTGCGGATCACGAGCGCAATCAGGAGCGCATGAACGACGACGCGGATGGTTTCACCCACGCCGCTTTCAGAATCTGTCCCGGATGTCACGCTCATCGCTTTCCCAATTTTGGTCGCTTCCGCCGTGCGGTGGCAGAACATCTTCCTTACGCGAAGCGCCCTTGGGTTCGCGTCGAGGAAATGGTCGATATTGATGTGAAAGCGAATCGCAGGCCGTGCGCCCCAATTCGCCCTGATTTCCCTGCGGCGTTTTAGACGGTTGTTCCCAGCCGCGCAATCAAAGGCTTCATCAAAAGTTTCTAATCCTTTGATTCGTCGACGATTCCCGGCTTCACGGAGGAAGCGGGCCAGATCCCCGTTGGCGGCTCAGCTTTTGCCCTTCTCGACCGCCGAAATTATGACGAAAGCCTGCGCCAGCGGCCAGTCATCGGTGATCGAAAGGTCGATCCGCGCCTCGTGGCCCTCGGGCGTCAGGGCCTCGAGCCGGGCCAGCGCCCCGCCGGTCAGTTGCATGGTCGGCCGCCCTCCCGGCAGGTTCACCACCCCCATGTCGCGCCACCAGACCCCGCGCCGGATTCCGGTACCGAGCGCCTTGGAGCAGGCTTCCTTGGCGGCGAACCGCTTGGCGTAGGTCGCCACCACCATTTTCTGGTTCTTGGCGCGGCGTCCGGCCCTGGCGCGCTCGGCGTCGGTGAAGATGCGGTCGAGAAAGCGGTCGCCGTGCCGCTCGATCACCGCGGCGACCCGGGTGATGTCGATCAGGTCGGAGCCGATGCCGATGATCATGGCCTGACCGCCCCTCTGCCCGTCCCTTCGACCGTCTTGCGCCCGCGGTCCATCGCGGCCCGCATCGCGCGCACGGTTTCACTGATGCCGACGAACAGCGCCTCGCCGATCATGTAGTAGCCGATGTTGAGCTCGACGATCTCGCCAAGCCCCGCGATCTTCTCCGCGGTGGCATAATCGAGCCCGTGGCCGGCATGGACCTCGAGGCCGGCGGAACGGGCGAGCCGGCCGCCCGCGACGATGCGCCGCCATTCCGCTTCCGCCTTGGCGGCATGGCCATCGGTCACCGCATCGCACCAGGCGCCGGTATGGATTTCGATCACCGGCGCGCGCAATTGCGCCGCCATCTCGATCTGCCTCGGGTCGGCGGCGATGAACAGCGACACCCGAATGCCGGCGTCGTTCAATTGCGCGATGAACGGCTTCAGCGCGTTATGCTGGCCGACCACGTCGAGGCCGCCCTCGGTGGTGAGTTCTTCCCGCCGTTCCGGCACCAGGCAGACCGCATGCGGCTTGGTCGCCAACGCCAGCCCGAGCATGTCGGCGGTCGCCGCCATCTCGAAATTCAGCGGTTTTGTGATCGCAGCCTTCAGCTTGGCCATGTCGTCGTCGCGGATGTGGCGGCGATCCTCGCGCAGATGCGCGGTGATGCCGTCGGCGCCCGCCTCGATCGCGGTCAGCGCCGCGCGCACCGGATCGGGATTGCGGCCACCCCTGGCGTTACGCAGGGTGGCGACGTGGTCGACATTGACGCCAAGGCGCAGCGGAGCAACGGGCATGGGAGACTCGCGGGACGATTCCAAAGGAGACTTACGATAATTAGCAGAGGACCCTCATCCTGAGGAGGCCGCGAAGCGGCCGTCTCGAAGGATGGGCCGCGCACGCAGCCATGGTTCGAGATGGCGCTGAAGCGCCTCCTCACCATGAGGGCGTCAGTTCTAACCATTGACGCGTTCGACCCGTGCGACGACGGCCTTGGCGCGCA